>ERZ808041.21-NODE-21-length-219321-cov-6.529401_pt1 | contig 219321 bp, 199 predicted proteins | sample MGYA00380192_ERZ808041 | MGnify/ENA primary metagenome ERZ808041 (study PRJEB31490, sample SAMN06133412) | mouse gut metagenome | isolation source: Z1_1 | host: mice | place: China: Chengdu | collected 2015-05 ...
GACGCAGGTCCCCCGCCAGTAGTCGTTCCCCCCGTCCTGGCCGTCCACATTGTTCCAGGTGTGGGGCAGGTCCACCGTAACCTCTTGTTCTCCCGGCTTCGCAAATCGCCAGCCTGATGTAAGAGCGATACTTGTTCTCATCCCCTAATTCCAGCCCCTTCCTTTCCATTTTACACGATATCACCAAATCATCTTGTCATTTTATGCCGTATATCTACAGTATAAACAATTCGACTGATTGCGCAAGCGCGTTTCCCTAAGTGGTTGTTTTTCTTACCTAAGTGGCAGGTCCGGGTATAAAAGGGGCCCGAACCTTAAAAAGGCCCGGACCCGATATCCTTTGACCGCGTCATGTCTTCAGAGGAATCAATATTTTTAAAGTGAAAAAACCGCGCTCCGTATTTACCAGGGTAATCCCATCGTATTGGGCTACCGTGTGACGAATGCTTTTCAGACCAAAGCCATGATAGCCATCCCGGGGTTTTGTGCTTATAGGCAATCCGTCCCGAAATTTCAGCTTCCCCTCTATGGGATTGGTCACCTGAAGGATCAAAAATTTATGCTCCCGGTATATGAGCACGTCAATCATACGCTTCTCCGGCTCGTTCAACTGCTGTACCCCATCAATGGCATTGTCCAGTGCATTGCCCATAATAGCGTATATATCCACAGGGTCCATGAAAGCCAGCTGCGTTCCATCGGCTACGCATCCCAGGCGGATTCCGTGGGCCTCGCAGTACAGGCTCTTTTCTGTGAGCACTGTGTCCAGCACCTCATTACCGATTTGGAACATAGCGTCATAAATACCGATGGATTTTTCCGTCTCCTGAAGATAACGTTCCCGATCCTCTGTTCCAGGCATTGTCCGAACAGCGGCGAGCTGGTGCTTCATATCGTGGCATTTGCGGTTAATAATTGCGATGGTCTCTTTGGAAAGCTGATACTGCTCCTCTTTCTGATGCCAAAGAGCGTTCAAAATCTCCAATTCTTTTTTCATTGCACTTTTAGAAAATAGGGCGTATTGAAAATACAGCATGGTTGCGCAGTAGCACTGGGCAAGCCAGAGGCTCAGCGGATACAGAAAACCGGCAGAGCTTATATCCATGCCTGAGAACAGCAGCCAGCATAACGTCTCGAAAATGGCGTGAAACAACATCAATAGAGAAAGCTGCCGAGGGCCCACGATATATTTCCCCTGGGTTGGCATCCAACGCGCCACTGTGAACGTAATGCTTGTGTAGGCTATGCCAAACAGCAGTATGAATACCCCAAACCAAACATACGGTTTCCAATTCACTTTGGGTGAAACGATCCAGAAGATCAACAGGTATGTCTCCGCTGTCAATTGCTGAGAGAGCTGCGCCCAGACAGCCGCATAGAGTGCGCCCGACAAAGGCATATCCCCGCACACCAGGAAAAAGAGGATCGATAACCCAAAGATGGCCGCCAGAGGCACCCCAATTGGCATTGGCTGGATCAGCGACAGCGCACCGCCTGCCGTCAGCGACAGTGCCAGCATGCCAACGGCTCTTATGACTGGATGGCGTCGTTTACGCAGCGGGATCAGGTAACTGACGCAGGCCAACCACAGCGTGATGAGCATTTCCTGCCCCTGCAGCCAACTCAACTGGGTCATCACACGCCGCCTCCCAGATAATTGGTAAGAGAAGTCATAAAAGCTGTCCGGGTGCGGCGGCTGATTTCCAGTTCATGTCCGCCCACCACAACAACATCTTTTTTCACCTCAACAACATGATATAGATTTACCAGATACCAGTAGTTACACCGCACGAAGTTATAAGCCGACAACTGTGCCTCTGCTTCTTTCATGCTGCCCCGCAGGATATATACTCCCATGTCCGTATGGTAATGAAGGCGGCGGTCCTGAATCTCTACATAATAAATCTGCCGGGTACCCAATCGCACCACACCCTCCGGCAGAGTAAGCGTAATTTGGGACAGTTTGCGTCTGTCCACCAATTGAACCGCACGGTCCAGTTTAACGCGGAACGTGTAGTAGCTTACTGGCTTTACCACAAAGTCAAGCGCGCCTACGGAATAGCCCTGAACCGCATACTGGGCCATGTTGGTAATGAATATGATAACCACGTTTTGATCTATCTGCCGGATAGCTTCTGCCGCGCTCATGCCATCTACCTGAGGCATTTCAATGTCCAAAAAAATGACGTCAAAAACGGGGTGGTAGTCCGCCAGAATTTCACTGCCGTCTTGGAAGGAGGAAGTTGTGACGGCTATGCCCCGCTCGGATTGATATCGAGACAAAAACTGCTGGAGCTGGGTGAGAGTAGAGGCGTCATCCTCCACAACTGCGATACGAAGCAAAGAGCCCACATCCTTTCTCTCAAAACAACCCTGGTAGACGCACAAATTATAACATATTTAATCCGCGGGGACAAGCGCCAAAAAACCTGCTTGTATACTGGAAACCTCTGTCACTGTGGAGCAACGGGGGTGCGCCAGAGTTAGAGAACCTCTGAAGAATAGGTAATCAGAGAGGAGAGAGGCGAATTACTTGCGGGAACAGGGGAAAATGGGAGAATATCTGCGGGTATTTTCCGGCTATTCCCTCGAATGCAGCGTCTTAATACTCAAAAAGGGTAAAAGAACCCCTTCACGCTATTCTCCTGTAAAATGCGGGTGAATAAGAATGAATGGATGTGCAGAAACCGGCATCTTCACGCATACCGTGAGGAACGGGGGACGCCATGTTCATTTGGGCAGCGGGCGAAAGCGAAAACAGACGGAGGACGGGGTTTTCCCGCCCTCCGTTTGAAATTTCTGACGCGGTGCGTCTATTTTCCCAGCTGTGTGTTTTTGCGGTAGGCGGCCAGCACAGCATCAATGGCGGCGGCCCGCAGCCCCCCCCGCTCCAGCTCCGCCACCCCGGCGATGGTGGAACCGCCGGGGGAGCACACCTCGTCCTTGAGCTGCCCGGGGTGCTTTCCGCTCTCCAGCACCATGGCCGCCGCCCCCAGCACCGTCTGAGCGGCGTACTCCAGGGCCTGCTTCCGGGGCAGTCCGGCGGCCACCCCGCCGTCCGCCAGCGCCTCAATGTAGGGGTAGACAAAGGCGGGGCCGCACCCGGCTACGGCGGAGAATTGGTCCATCAGCCCCTCGGGGATGCGCTCCACCCGGCCGGTGGCGGACAGGATTTCCTCCACGCCCTGGATGTAGGCCTCCGCCGCCTCCCCGGCGCACAGGGCGGTCATGCCTTTCCCCACAGCTACGCAGGTGTTGGGCATGATCCGAATCACCGGAACGTAGTACCCCGCCCCGGCTAGGTGGGGCCGCATGTCCTTGATGACCAGCCCCGCCGCCATGGACACCACCACTTTCTCTTCGCCCACCCGGTGTCGGTCCAGGATCTGGGGCGCCAGCTCCTCCAAGAGGGGCCGTATCCCGTTGGGTTTTACTCCCAGGAAGAGGTATTCCGCCGCCCAGACCGCGTCGGCGGCGCTGTCTACTGCCGCGCACCCCAGCTCCGCCGCCAAGGCCCGGGCTTTTTCCGGCGTGCGGTTGGCCAGCACCACCTGGTCCGGCCCGATGGCCCGGCAGGCCGCCCGGGCCAGTGACCCTCCCATGTTTCCCACACCGATAAAGGCAGCTTTTTTCATATTACCCCAGCTTTCCAAAAATTTATCCTATTATATCGCTTCCTCGATAAAGCTGCAAGTTAAAATTGACAAATGGAAAAAATTTCGGTAAAATAAGGCGTTACCATTACGAGGAGGGTTATCCATGGACATCAAAAAGACCATTGAGGACATCGTGGAGAGGATCAAGGGCGACGAGGCCCTGCAAAAGCAGTTCCTCAGCGACCCCGCCGGGGCGCTGGAGAAGCTCACCGGCATCGACCTGCCCACCGAGCAGCTGGACGCGGTGGTGAACGGCGTCAAGGCCAAGCTTACCGCCGACAATATCGGCGACGCCGTCAAGGGGCTGGGCAATCTGTTCAAAAAGTGAGAAAATTCCCCGCTGGAATCCAGCGGGGAATTTTTGTTTGAACAGCCCTATGGGCGCGTCCTCACGCCAGGGAGCGGTTGATGGCGCACAAAATCGCCCGCAGGGACGCCCGGTTGATGTTGTGGCTCTTGCCCACGCCGAATACGTCCTTGCCCTGGGGGTCCTTCAGATGGATGTAGCACACCGCCTGGGTATCCGACCCGGTGGAGATGGCGTGCTCCTTGTAGTCCACGAACTGATACCCCTCGATGTGGCCCTCGGGCAGGTCGTGGAGGGCGTTGAAGAAGGCGTCGATTGGGCCGTTGCCCTGGCCGTAGGCCTCCATGGTGTGCCCCTTGTAGCCCACCTCGCCCACGAAAGCCACCCGGCTCACGTCCCCGTGGCGGGAATCCTCCCGGAAGGAGTGGCGCTCCAGCTGGTAGGTCTTGGGGACGGACAGGTACTCCTGGTCGAAGAGGGCGAAAATCTGGTCCGGCTTCAGCTCCTTGCCCACCCGGTCCGACTCCTTCTGCACCACCGCGCCGAACTCGGCGTGCATGGCTTTGGGCAGGTCGTAGCCGAAGCTCTGCATCATGACGAAGGCGGCCCCGCCCTTGCCCGACTGGGAGTTGATGCGGATAATGGGTTCGTACTGGCGGCCCACGTCGGCGGGGTCGATGGGCAGGTAGGGCACCTCCCACCGATCGGTGCCGCTCTCCTTCATATAGTGGATGCCCTTGTTGATGGCGTCCTGGTGGCTGCCCGAGAAGGCGGTGAACACCAGCTCTCCGGCGTAGGGCTGGCGCTCTCCCACCCGCATCTTGGTGCACCGCTCGTACATATCCCGGATCTTGTTGATGTCGTGGAAGTCCAGCTTGGGGTCCACCCCCTGGGTGTACATGTTCATGGCCAGGGTCACCATGTCCACGTTGCCGGTGCGCTCGCCGTTGCCGAAGAGGGTGGCCTCCACCCGCTCAGCCCCGGCCAGCAGGCCCATCTCGGTGGTGGCCACGCCGGTGCCCCGGTCGTTGTGGGGGTGGAGGGAGATGACGGCCCGCTCCCGTCCGGGGAGTTTTCTGATAAAATACTCCATCATGTCGGCGAACTGGTTGGGCATGCAGTTCTCCACCGTGGTGGGCAGGTTGAGGATGACCTTGTTCTGTTCCGTAGCGTGGAGGTGGTCCAGCACCGCCGCGCAGATGTTCACGGCGTTGTCCATCTCGGTGCCCATGAACGACTCCGGGGAGTATTCATAGCGCAGGTTCATGCCGCCCGCGATCACCGGCTGGGCCATCTCATAGATGAGATCTGCCGCGTCGGTGGCGATCTTGGTGACGCCCTCCATATCCATGTGGAACACCACCTTGCGCTGGAGGGTGGAGGTGGAGTTGTAGAAGTGCAGGATCACGTTTTTGGCGCCCTGGATGGCCTCAAAGGTCCTTTTGATCAGGTGTTCCCGGGCCTGGACCAGCACCTGGATGGTCACGTCGCCAGGGATGTGGTTCCCCTCAATAAGCTCCCGGCAGATCTCATATTCCGTCTCTGAGGCGGAGGGGAAGCCGATCTCGATCTCCTTCACGCCGATGTCCACCAGGGTGTGGAAATACTCCAGCTTTTCCTCCAGGTTCATGGGGTCGATGAGGGCCTGATTGCCGTCCCGAAGGTCCACCGAGCACCACACCGGGGCCTGGGTGATGGTCTTGTCCGGCCAGGTCCGATTCTGGATGGGCTGGGGGGTGAAGGGAATGTACTTCTCAAATCCGGGCTTTAAATTCATGGATTTTTCCTCCTTTTGGGATTCGGGGGACAAAAAACGCCCCCGACGTTTCGTCAGGGGCGAAATGTTGTCACGCTGCGCCTGTTCGCGACGCGCGGCTTTCGTCGAAGCAAAGTCCGCTCATCACCGTTTCCGCCTTCGGCGAAAACTTCGCTCGCTCCCTTGCTTCTCCTCTCCCCATCGAACCCGCTTCGCTGGGCTTCGATGGGGCCCCCAAAAAGGGCCGCTGCTCACGACGGCTCCGCGCTTCTGTTCCGCGGTACCACCCTAATTCCGCGCACGGTCACCCGACGCGCGCTCTTGGCCTCCAGCAAGGCCGCAGCCTGTAACGGGACCTCCCGTCCAATCCTACTCAAAGGTTCAGATTAGCGGCTCCGGGGCCAGTATCCACGCGGGGTCCCGCGCCGGTTCACACCAACCACCGGCTCTCTGAGCGGGGAAAACCGCGTCTTCTTCCCATCAACGCCTTTTGCTTGTGAAGTATTATACGCAAGCGCCGCCCCCTTGTCAAGAGCTTTTTGTGGAATTCGCCGGACGGCTTTCCGCCTGCCTCTCTTGACAGAGTACGGGAGTTGTGCTATCCTAAAATAGTTCAAAATAGAACAAAAAAGGAGGCCGCGCCGTGACGGAATCATTTTTGGAGCATGTGCTGCTTTTGAAAGAGGCATATGATCGGACCATGGACCCGGTGGCCCAGCGGTGGGGGCTCACCCGGATGGAGCTGGACCTGCTGCTATTCCTCCACAACAACCCCGGCAGCGCCACGGCGGCGGAGGCCGTCCGCCTGCGCCAGTGGACCAAGTCCCACGTGTCGGCGGCGGCCCATTCCCTCAAGGTCCGGGGCCTGCTGTGCGCCGCCCACCCGGAGGGCAACCGCAAAACCCTGCGGCTCACCCCGCTCCCCGCTGCCGAATCCATCCTCCAGGAGGGCCGGGAGGCCCAGCGCGCCTTCTTCCAGGACATGCGCCGGGACTTCACCCGGTCGGAGGAGCGGGCGCTGGAGGACATCCTGAAAAAAATTGCCCGGAATGTCCGGGACGCTATGAAAAAGTGAGGTCTTTTTGTGTTTACCCTTGTGATCTGTTTTCTGGCCGGCGTGGGCGCGGGGCTGGGCACCGGCTTCGCGGGCATGAGCGCCGCCGCCGTCATCAGTCCCATGCTCATCACCTTCCTCCACATGGAGCCCTATGAGGCGGTGGGCATCGCGCTGGCCAGCGACGTGCTGGCCAGCGCCGTGTCTGCCTATACCTATGGGAAAAACAAGAACCTGGACGTGAAAAACGGCCTGGTGATGATGATCACCGTGCTGTGCTTCACCCTGGTGGGCAGCTGGGTGTCCAGCCTGGTGCCCTCCTCCACCATGGGAGGTTTCTCCACCTGGATGACCCTGCTGCTGGGCGTCAAGTTCATCGTCAAGCCCGTCATGACCACCAAGGAGACTATGGCGGGCGTAGATCCTAAAAAGCGGGTGGTCCAGTCCGTCCTGTGCGGCACGCTCATCGGCTTCATCTGCGGATTTGTGGGGGCGGGCGGCGGCATGATGATGCTACTCATCCTCACCTCTGTGCTGGGGTACGAGCTGAAGACCGCCGTGGGCACCAGCGTGTTCATCATGGCCTTCACCGCCTTCACCGGGTCTGTTAGCCACTTTGCCATCGGCGGCATGCCCGACTTGACGGTGCTGGCCCTGTGCGTGGTGTTCACCCTGCTGTGGGCCAGGATTGCCGCCCGTTTCGCCAACAAGGCCAGTCCCGTCGTGCTCAACCGGGCCACCGGCGTGGTGCTGACGGTGCTGGGGGCGGCCATCCTCCTGGTGAACCGCTTCCAATGAAGAGAGCTCCCCTCCGCTTTTGGGCGGAGGGGAGCTTTTTTATTTTCGCGCCCCAGCGGGGGCTGTTTTTACCGTCAGCCCTCGTCCTCGATGAGGCCGTAGCCGCCGTCGTTGCGCTTATACACCACGGCAAAGGCGTCGCTGTCCTCATTCTTGAAGGCAAAGAAGTTGTGGCCCAACAGGTCCATCTGCAAAATGGCCTCGTCCACCGTCATGGGCTTGATGGGGAACTTCTTGGTGCGCACAATGCGGAAGTCGTCCTCCTCCGCGTCGGGCACAAAGGAGGTCTCCTCGGCGGGCTCGGGAGGGGTGAACGCCCCGGTGCGCAGCCGCTTCTCCAGGCGGGTCTTGTGCTTGCGCAGCTGGCGCTCCATGGAGGTGACCGCCGCGTCCACCGACGCGAACATGTCCGACGTACTCTCCGCCACCCGCAGGATGGTGGCGCCGGAGCGGATGGTGAGCTCCACCTTGTTTCGGTCCTTCTCCACAGAGAAGACCAGGCTGGCCTCCGCCTCGTTCTTGAAGTAACGGTCCAGCTTGCCTACCTTTTTCTCAGCGTAGTTGTGCAGCGATTTGGGCAGGTTGACCTTCTTGTCTGTAAACGTGAACTTCATGTGCTCAGCTCCTTTCGGTTGGAGGCAGAAACTGCCTCCGTATTTGTATTATAGCACAATTGCACGGAAATAGGCAATTCTTTTTTTGTCTCTTTTTACTCTCTGGGGCGGGAATTTTGACACCCTGGGCAGATTGGACAGGCACGGCGGCGGCGGGGGGCGCATAGCTGTGGTTGGGGGGTGTTGCTCTGGGGACTGCCCTCAATTTCAGAGAAGAGAGGAGAATTGAGTGAACATGAAGGAAACGTTGGTCAACCGACTGGCCCGGCTGCTGTGCGTCAAGTCCCTGGTGACGCTGGCCCTGACGGTGGTGTTCGCCGTCCAGGCCCTGCGGGGAGAGGTGGGCCAGGATTTGATGACGGTGTACACTGTCATCATCGCCTTCTACTTCGGCACCCAGATGGAGCGGGCGGCGCAGAAGGAGGGCGGCGCGGGATGAAGCTGTTAAAGTGCATCCTTACCGAGAACGGCTGCTACAAGACGAAGCGGACCATCCGGCCCAAGGGGGTGATGGTCCACTCCACCGGGGCCGACAACCCCAGCCTGCGGCGGTATGTCCAGCCCGTCTCCTCCACCCCCGGCCGGGAGGAGCTGCTGGCCGCCCTGGGGACCAATCCCAACGGCAACCACTGGAACCGCCCGGGCCTGGACGTGTGCGTCCACGGCTTCATCGGGCGGCTGGCGGACGGCACGGTGGCGGCGGTGCAGACCCTACCCTGGGCCCACCGGGGGTGGCACGCCGGCACCGGCACCAGCGGCAGAAGCGCCAACGACACCCACATCTCCTTCGAGATGTGCGAGGACGGCCTGACCGACCCGGACTATTTCCGGCAGGCGTACCAGACCGCCGTGGAGCTGACGGCCATGCTGTGCCGGGACTACGGGCTGGACCCCATGGGGGACGGCGTGATCATCTGCCACCAGGACGGCTACCGCCGGGGGATCGCCAGCAATCACGGCGACGTGTACAATTGGTTCCCCAGGTTCGGGATGGACATGAACGACTTCCGGGCCGACGTGGTCCGGGCCATGGGCGGAGAGGAGGAGGACGAGATGGTGTATTACAGGACCCTGGCCGACGTGCCGGACTACTATCAGGATGCGGTGAAAAAGGCGGTGGACAGGGGCGCCCTGCGGGGTGAGAGCGCGGGGGTGCTCAACGTGTCTGAGGACCTTTGCCGCACGCTGACGGTGCTGGACCGGCTGGGACAGCTGGACTAAAGCTCTACAATTGACAAAAAACGGCCTGTCCGGGCAAACCGGGCAGGCCGTTTTCTCATGGGCGCAAGGAGGTCCCCGCGTTTTTTATTTGATGGCCTTGGACTTGACCTCGTCACCCAGCAGGGCGGCAAACTGGTCCAGAGACATGGCCCCCAGGTCCTCGCCAGAGCGGTGCCGGGGGGAGACGGTGCCGTTTTCCATGTCCCGGTCGCCCACCACCAGCATATAGGGCACCTTCTCCAGGGTGGCCTCCCGGATCTTCTTGCCGATCTTCTCGCTGCGCTCGTCCACCTCGGTGCGGAAGCCCAGCTCCTCCATCTTGGCGGACACTTCTTTGGCGTAGTCCGCCGCCCGGTCGGTGACGGGCAGCACCTTCACCTGCACCGGGGCCATCCAAGTGGGCAGGGCCCCGGCGAACTCCTCCAGAAGGTAGGCCAAGGTGCGCTCGTAGCAGCCCAGAGAGGTGCGGTGGATGATATAGGGGGTGGCTTTCTGACCGTTTGCGTCCACATATTCCATCCCAAACTGCTTGGCCAACAGCATATCAATCTGAATAGTAACCAGCGTGTCCTCCTTGCCGTAGACGTTCTTATACTGGATGTCCAGCTTGGGCCCGTAGAAGGCGGCCTCGTCGATGCCGATGTCATATTTGACACCCAGGTCATCCAGGATTCGGCCCATGACAGTCTGAGCCTCGTCCCACTGTTCGGCGGTGCCCTCGTACTTGTTGTTGGGGTTGGCGGGGTCCCACTGCGAGAAGCGGAAGGTGCATTTGTCCAGCAGGCCCACGGTGCCCAGGCAGTACTTGGCCAGGTCCAGGCAGCCCTTGAACTCCTCCTCCAGCTGGTCTGGGCGGAGAATCAGGTGGCCCTCAGAAATGGTGAACTGGCGCACCCGGATCAGGCCGTGCATCTCGCCGGAATCCTCATTGCGGAACAGGGTGGAGGTCTCACCCAAACGCATGGGCAGGTCGCGGTAGCTGCGGCCCCGGTTCAGGAACACCTGGTACTGGAATGGGCAGGTCATGGGACGCAGGGCGAAGCACTCCTTGGTCTCATCCATGGGGTCGCCCAGGACGAACATACCGTCCAGATAGTGATCCCAGTGGCCGGAGATTTTGTACAGCTCTCGCTTGGCCATATAGGGGGTCTTGGTCAGCAGGTAGCCGCGCCGGCGCTCCTCGTCCTCCACCCAGCGCTGGAGGGTTTGGATGACACGGGCGCCCTTGGGCAGGATGATGGGCAGGCCCTGGCCAATGATATCCACGGTGGTGAAATACTCCAGTTCCCGGCCCAGCTTATTGTGGTCACGTTTTTTGGCGTCCTCGATTTTAGCCAGGTACTCGTCCAGCTCATCCTTCTTGGGGAAGGCGATGCCGTAGATGCGCTGAAGGGTCTCGCGGCTGGAGTCCCCCCGCCAGTAGGCGGCGTTGCAGGCGGTGAGCTTCAGAGCATTGCCCTTGATCCGCCCGGTGGAGTCCAAGTGGGGCCCGGCGCACAGGTCGGTGAACTCCCCCTGCTTATAGAAGGAGATGGCCGCGTCCTCGGGCAGGTCGTTGATGAGCTCCACCTTGAAGGGCTCGCCCTTTTCCTCCATGAACTTGAGGGCTTCGGCCCGGGGCAGCTCGAACCGTTCCAGCTTCAGCTTCTCCTTGCAGATCTTGCGCATCTCCGCCTCGATCTGCTCCAGATGCTCGGGGGTGAAGGCGAAGGGCGCGTCCATGTCGTAGTACCAGCCCTCGTCGATGGAGGGGCCAATGGCCAACTTCACCTCCGGCCACAGGCGCTTGACGGCCTGGGCCATCACGTGGGAGCAGGTGTGCCAGTAGGTCTTGCGGTAGGTCTCGTTTTCAAAGGTATACAGGTTTTCTTCGCTCATGGAAATTCCTCCTTGTCATTGAGGGGTGAAAAATAAAATCCCACCCCTGACAGAATCAGGGGTGAGATCAATAATCCCACGGTTCCACCCTGCTTACGGGAGGTGCGGAGCCGTCGCGAGCAGCGCGGGTGGACTGGAGCGAGGGTGAGCGGTAAGCCACAAAGTAGCTTGCAGACCAGCCCGAGTCGCAGGGAAGCCGCGCGTCGCGAGCAGGCGCAGCATGACAGCCCGTCGCTCGTGTCTTTCGGTAACGGGAAAGCCCCGGCCCGGTCGTCCCGGGCGGCTCAGGAGTGGTACGGCCGCCGCCCTGCGCGGGGCCCTTTCACCAGATGGGTCCCTCTCTGTGCGCCGCTTCGCGGTTTCTTCTCCATCAATGCCATTTTGACAGGAGACAGTCTATCACCGGGGCGGGAAAATGTCAAGGCCGAGTTTGCCGGGACGGCGGACGCCCCCATTGAGGAGATTTTCATCTTTCCGTAATTTTTTGGGAAATTCCCTCGGTGTATCTTTTCAAATCCCCTCCTTCATGGTATGATACACATATTATGAAGGAGGGGATTGCCGTGAACCTGCCTGAGCACTACGAGAGCGACGTCCTGTTCTTTTTCGACGGAAAGCCGGAGGCGCTGGCCCTGTTCCAGGGACTGTGCCAAAAGCTGGACGCCGCCTTTCCCGAGGCGTCGGTAAGGGTGCAGAAGAGCCAGATCAGCTTTTACGGGACCCATCTGTTTGCCATGGCCTCCCTGCCCAAGCGGAAAAAGGACCCGGGCCTTGTGGTCACCTTCGGGCTGGGGCGGCGGGAGCCTTCACCCCGGATAGGGGTGGCGGTGGAGCCCTACCCGGGCCGGTGGACTCACCATGTGACCGTGACCAGGGACGAGGAGCTGGACGGGGAGCTGCTGGGCTGGCTGAGAGAGGCGTGGGACTTCAACCAGGCCAAGGGGAGGAGGGGGAGCCCGTGATCCGCATCGCCATCGCCGAGGACGACCCCCAGTGCTACGCCCAGCTGGAGCGGTACGTCAGCGACTACGGGAGAGAGACGGGAAGGGCCTTTCACATCACCCACTACGACAACGGGGAGGACCTGGTGGAGCGCTACAAGCCGGAGTTCGACCTGATCTTGATGGATGTGGAGATGCCCTTCATGGACGGCATGACGGCGGCGGGCTACGTCCGGGAAAAGGACCCGGAGGTGGTTATCATCTTCGTCACCAATCTGGCTCAGTACGCCATTCAGGGTTACTCGGTGAACGCGCTGGACTACATTTTGAAACCGATCAACTATTTTTCCTTCTCTCAGCGGCTGGGCAGAGCCCTGCAATATGTAAAGAAAAGAGAGGACGCCTGCATCACCGTGGCGGTGAAGGGGGGCGCGGTGAAGCTGGAGGTGGACGGCATCTACTACGTCGAGCGGCTGGGCCGTCAGCTCATGTTCCACACACGGTCTGGGATACACGCCTCCACCGCCACCCTTCAGCAGGTGGAGGAGGCCCTGGAGGGCAGGGGCTTTGCCCGGTGCAATAAGGGATATCTGGTGAACCTGGAGCACGTGGACGGCATACAGGACGGCTGCGCGGTGGTGCGGGGGGACAAGCTGCTCATCAGCCGGGGCCGCCGGGGGCCCTTCCTGGAGGCCCTGACCGACTGGGTAGGGGGTGGGGCCCCGTGAACACCATCTACCAGTCCGACATTCCCCGGCTCGTCACCGCCATCGCCGAGTGGTGCGCCTGCCTCTTTGTCGTCGTCCAATATCCCCGGCGGTACGGCGGCCTCCGGCTGTGGGGGCTGCTGGGGGCGGGGCTGGCGGTCCAGTGCCTGTTCCTCACCCTGACGGACGGGCTGCACATCTTGTTCTGGGTGCCCTGCATGATGGCGGCGGTGGGGCTGATGTTTACCCTGATCGCCCTCTGCTGCGACATGCCCCTGGCCACGGCGGGCTACTGCACCGTCCGGGCCTTTCTGCTGGCGGAGTTTGCCGCCTCCCTGGAGTGGCAGCTCTACTCCTACGCCCGGTTCACCTTGGGCTGGGAGGAGGCGGGGCTGCGGCGGGGGCTGCTGGCCGCCGGGGTGCTGGCGGGGGTGTACGCCCTGGTGTTTTTCGGGATGGGCTGGCTGGAGGGGCGGCGGGACGACCCCCGCACCGCCATGGCCTTTCAGCTCCGGGAGCTGTGGAGCCCTATCCTCATCGCCCTGGCCTGCTTTTTCCTCAGCAACCTGAGCTTTGTGTACAGCAACACCCCCTTTACCAGCTCAATTCTCACGGAAATCTATAACATACGGACGCTGGTGGACCTGGCGGGGGTGGCCATGCTGTACGCCTACCACGTCCAGCGGTGCGAGCTGTACATGCAGCGGGAGCTGGACGCCATCCAGAGCATCCTGCAAAACCAATACAACCAGTACCGGCAGTCCCGGGAGAGCATCGAGGTCATCAACCACAAATACCACGACCTGAAGCACCAGATCGCCGTCCTCCGGGCGGAGCCGGACGCCGCCCGGCGCTCCGCCTACCTGGACGGGATGGAGGAGGAGATCCGGGACTACGAGGCCCAGAACAAGACGGGCAACTCGGTACTGGACACGGTGCTCACCGGCAAGAGCTTGTACTGCGCCCGCCACGGCATCGAGCTGACCTGCGTGGCCGACGGGGCGCGGCTGGCCTTTATGGATGTGATGGATATCTGCACCATTTTCGGCAATATTTTGGACAACGCCATCGAGTGCGAGCTGGAGGTCAAGGACAAGTCCAAACGGCTGGTCCACCTGGCGGTGTACGCAAAAAAAGATTTTTTGGTTGTTCGGTGCGGGAACTACTGCCCTACCCGGCTGGAGTTCCGGGACGGCCTGCCCGTATCCACCAAGCAGGACAAGGCGTATCACGGCTACGGCATCAAATCCGTCCGCCACGCCGCCGAGAAGTACGGCGGGGCGGTGACCATCCACAACCGGGACGGCTGGTTTGAGATCAGCGCCATGATACCCCTGGCTGTAACGTGAAAAACCGACAAAAGTTTTTGTGTCATTGTGCCGCGGCCTGCATATACTGGTTTGTATGGGCCGATTCAAGGTCAGAGATCCAGATAAAGGAGCGATATCGATGACAGAAAAACGCGGGAGCGCGCGGAGCGCCGATCCCCAGACCCAGGACGTGGACGACCTGATCTTTTTGGGCCAGACCGGGCCCCAGGTCAGCCAGCGGTGAGCCGCCCGAACCCCGCGTTGGCGGGGGCGGGCGGTTTTTCCGTTTTAGCCCTTTACATTTGGCCGGGCATTCTATATAATTGTACGGAAAATAACGGCAAGCGCCGCGGAAGGATGAAACTGAAAATGCTTCAATTTGACGAGTACCGGGTGAAGCTGAACAATTTAAAGCCCGACCTGGATAAGCTGGGGGAGGCCTTGGACCTGGAAAGCGCCCGGCGGGAGCTGGACGAGCTCCACGCCCAGTCCGCCGCCGACGGCTTCTGGGACAATGTGGAAAAGGCCAGGAAGGTGCAGAAGCGCATCAGCAACCTGGAGGACAAGGTGAACGCCCAGGCCAAGCGGGAGGGGGCCTGGGATGATCTGATGACTCTGTGCGAGATGGGGAACGAGGAGGAGGACGAGTCCCTGGTCCCCGAGGTGGAGGCGGGCTTCGACGCCCTGGTGAGGGAGATGGAGACGGCCCGGCTGTCCACCCTTCTGTCCGGGGAGTACGATTCCTCCACCGCCATCGTGTCCCTCCAGGCGGGGGCGGGGGGCACCGAGGCCCAGGACTGGGCCCAGATGCTCTACCGCATGTACACCCGCTGGGCGGAGCGCCACGGCTTCTCCTACTCCGTGCTGGACTACCAGGACGGGGATGAGGCGGGCATCAAGTCCGCCGCCATCCGCATTGAGGGGGAGAACGCCTACGGCTACCTGAAGAGCGAGCACGGCGTCCACCGGCTGGTGCGCATCTCCCCCTTTGACGCCAACGCCAGGCGGCAGACCTCCTTTGCCGCCGTGGAGGTCATGCCCGAGCTGGACGACAGCGTCGAGGTGGACATCCGGGACGAGGACATTGAGCGCCAGGTGTACCGCTCCTCCGGCGCCGGCGGCCAGCACATCAACAAGACCTCCTCCGCCGTCCGGCTGATCCACAAGCCCACCGGCATTGTGGTGTCCTGCCAGACGGAGCGCTCCCAGTTCCAGAATGAGGAGACCTGTATGAAGATGCTGCGCTCCAAGCTGATGCAGATCAAGGAGCAGGAGCATTTGGACAAAATCTCCGACATCAAGGGCGTGCAGCTCAAGATCGAGTGGGGCAGTCAGATCCGCTCCTACGTGTTCATGCCCTACCAGCTGGTGAAGGACAACCGCACCGCCTTCGAGACCTCCAACGTCAACGGGGTGATGGACGGCGATCTGGACGGCTTCATCAACGCCTACCTCACCGCCGCCGCCACGGGGAGCTGGGCCTCAAAATAAGGTTGAAAATGGCTCCAACCCTTTGGGCTGGGGCCATTTTTTTGCGCAAAAGAGGGCCGTGGAGAAATTTACGCAAATTGCGTAATTATGGTTGAAAAAGCCGGAAATAATTTGTATAATATCTAACAAGGCCGTTCCGATCAATGGTTGAAATTGGGCGGAACGGACTAAAGTAGAAGGGAAAGGTGAGCAAATGAAAGCAAAGAGCAAGATTCTGGCGCTGTTGCTGTCGCTGGTCATGGTGTTCAGCCTGATGATCCCCGCGTTCGCGGCGGACGATGGCAAAAACGATGACAAGACCGACGATCCGGCGGTAAGCGAGAGCGCCGAGCCCGAGGAGAGCGGCCCTGTGGAGTCGGCCGACCCCGAAGCCCAGAAGATCGTCATCCTCCACACCAACGACGTACACGGCGCCATCGACAACTACGCCAAGGTCGCCGCGCTGAAGGCCAAGTACGAGGCCGACGGCGCCGCCGTCCTGCTGATGGACGCGGGTGACTTCAGCCAGGGTCAGCTGGAGGTGGGCGCCGACCGCGGCGCTTACGCTGTGGAACTTATGAACCTGGTGGGCTACGACGTGGCCACCACTGGCAACCATGAGTTCGACTATGGCTTTGAGAACCTGAAGACCATGGTGGAGAAGGCCGAGTTCCCCATCCTGGGCGCCAACGTGCAGTTTGAAGGCAAGGACGCCTTTGGCACCCATGTGGTGCTGACCGCCGGTGAGAAGAAGATCGGCGTGTTCGGTTTGGCCACGCCCGAGTCCGCCACCAAGGCCCACCCCGCTAAGATCAAGGGCGTCACCTTCGCCGAGAAGGACGAGCTGTACAAGGCTGCTCAGGAACAGGTGGACGCACTGGAGGCCGAGAAGTGCGACTACATTATCTGCCTGAGCCACTTGGGCATCGACGATGAGTCCGCGGGCAACCGCTCCCTTGACCTGCTGAAGGAGGTCAAGGGTATCGACGTATGTATCGACGGCCACTCCCACTCCACCCTTGACAAGGTGAAGGAGGCTACCGAAGGCACCGGCAAGGTGGGTGAGACATACCTGACCTCCACTGGTACCGAGCTGGCCAATGTGGGCTGTGTCACTTTGGACGGCGAGACCATCACCATTGAGAGCATCTCCACGGAGGGCGTTGAGGTCCCGGAGGACAGCGCCGTGGCGGCCCGCGCGGCTGAGATGAAGGCCGACATCGCGGAGCGCTATGACGCGGCCAAGGTGGGCACCACCGAGGTTCTGCTCAACGGTGAGCGCGACCCCGGCAACCGCACCGAGGAGACCAACCTGGGCGACCTGATTTGCGACGCGCTGCTATGGCGCGCCAAGAAGGAGGGCCTGGACGTGGACGCCGCCTTCACCAACGGCGGCGGCATCCGTAAGCCCATTGCCGCCGGCGATATCACCAAGCGTGATGTGTTCAACGTGCTGCCCTTCTTCAATACCCTGGCTGTGGCCGAGGTGACCGGCGAGCAGCTACTGGAGATCCTTGAGGCTTCCACTTACTGCACACCTACGGCCGTGGGCGGCTTCCCCCAGGTGGCCGGCATTGAGTACACCATTGACACTACGGTGGAGTTCGACAAGGGTGAGCAATATCCCGGATCCACCTACTATGGCCCTGCTTCCATCAAGCGGGTGACCATCCAGACCGTGGGCGGCGAGAAGTTTGACCCCAAGGCTGTCTATCACATTGCCACCAATGATTTCCTGGCCGCTGGCGGCGACACCTGCTACACGCTGAAGAGCCTGGACGCGGACAAGAACAAGAGCATTGAGGTGTTCCTGGATGAGGCGCTGATGTCCTACATTGATGAAGAGCTGAAGGGCACCGTCACCGCCGAGCAGTACGGTGAGCCTGCCGGCCGCATTACCGTCAAGGCGGCGGAGCCTGTCCCCGAGCCCGAGCCCACTCCCGAGCCTGAGCCCGAGCCCACTCCGGAGCCCGAGCCTGAGCCCACTCCCGAGCCCCAGCCCGAGGGCACCTACACCGTGGTCCGCGGCGACTGCCTGTCCCGGATCGCCAAGGACCAGTACGGCGACAGCTCCAAGTGGATCGTGATCTACGAGGCCAACAAGGGCGTCATCAAGAACCCCAACCAGATCTGGCCCGGCCAGATTCTGGTGATCCCCGCGGCGTAAGCAACTTCATGAGGCCCATCCGCCTTCCGGCGGGTGGGCCTTTCCATATTCGTTCCGGCCCGGTCAGTGAAGCCGACGGCATACACGGATTCATGGAGCCCGCCCTCCGGCGGGCGGCTTTTTGCCCCGATCCGGCGCAATCACTGTGAAAATGCGCCATAACGGCGGGGCGGGGGCGGGGAAGATAGGAACATCCGTGGATTGATTTTTTTACAGCACTGTGCTAAACTAGCTTATCATAATCTATCGCTGTGAAGCGGGAAAGGACCCTGGACCATGATTGACAGCTGGAATATCACCATACCTGAGCTCACCGGGGACGAACCCCGCCGGGCCTACATCTACCTGCCGGATTCCTGGGAGACGGACCCGGACCTGCGTTACCCCGTGCTCTACATGTTCGATGGGCACAACGTGTTTTTTGACGAGGACGCCACCTATGGCAAGAGTTGGGGGATGGGGGAGTATTTGGACGCCACCCAGACCCAGATCATCGTGGCCGCCGTGGAGTGCAACCATCACCCGGACAATGGGCGGTTGAGCGAATACTCCCCCTGGTCCTTCTACAACGGCGGCATTGGCCGGGTTGTGGGCCGGGGAAAGACCACCATGGAGTGGCTGGTCCACGACTTTAAGGCCGAAATCGACCGAGAATTCCCCACCCTTCCGGGCCGGGAGCACACTTTCATCGCCGGCAGCTCCATGGGGGGGTTGATGACCCTGTACGCCGTAATGGAGTACAACCGCTATTTCTCCCGGGGTGCGGCGCTGTCGCCGTCCCTGTGGGTGGCGCCGGGGAAGGTGGATACCCTCATCCGCACCGCCCGCATTTCGCCGGGTACGGTTTTGTACATGGACTACGGGTCCCGGGAGATCGGCAACCATGCCCAGACCTTCAAGCTTCTGGGCAGGGCGGCGGCAGGGCTGCTGGACCGGCGTGTGCTGCTGGACTTCCGCATCGTCCCCGGCGGTGACCACAGCGAGGCCAGCTGGGAGCGGCAGATTCCATTTTTCATGAACACACTGCTGTACGGAAGAGGGGATTGACGATTTTATCCCGCCCCTGCGGGCGGAGTAAAATAGCTTCCTGTGCCGCGGAAGAGAGAATTGAGGGAGGAATTTCCATGGAGACGCAGTATTTTAAAAGCTACAGCCCCGCCCTGGGCCGGGATATGGAGTGCAAAGTCTACGGCCACGGGGGGCGGCCGGTGCTGTTCATCCCCTGCCAGGACGGCCGGTTTTTTGACTTTGAGAACTTCAAAATGACCGACGCCTGGGCCCCTTGGATCGAGTCGGGACAGGTGATGGTGTTCTCCATTGACACTCTGGACGCGGAGAGCTGGTCCAACAAGTGGGACGACCCCTACTGGCGCATCCGGCGCTATGAGCAGTGGATCGCCTATATCACCGACGAGTTTGTGCCCTTCATGCGGGCCATGGTAAACCAGCGCAACGGCTGGACCGGGGAGCCCGGGGTGATGGTGTTCGGGTGCTCCCTGGGGGCCACTCACGCCGCCAACCTGTTCTTCCGCCGCCCGGACCTGTTCGACCGGGTGCTGGCCCTCAGCGGCATCTATAGTGCGGAGTACGGCTTTGACAGCTACATGGACGAGGTGGTGTACCGCAATTCTCCGGTCCACTATCTGTCCAACATGCCCAAGGACCACCCCTTTATCCAGCTCTACAACCAGAAGAAGGGGGTCATCTGCGTGGGCCGGGGCCCCTGGGAGATCCCTGGCACCACCCTGTGGCTGGCGGAGATCTTCCGGGAGAAGGATATCCACCTCTGGGTGGACGTGTGGGGCTGGGATGTGGCCCACGATTGGGACTGGTGGTACAAGCAGGTGGCCTATTTCGTGCCCTACCTGCTGGACCAGACCTGACCTGCTTTTTCTTGTAAGAAAAAGCAGGCAGAAAGAACTTTTAGTTCGCTGACGAACAGGGCGGTTACTGATTGATTCCTGCCCGGTAACGGCCTGTGGTGGAATCGAAAAGAGGACGCTTGGTTCGCTGACGAACAGGGCGGTGTATTGGTTGATTTCTGCCCAGCGGCGGATTGTGGAAGCCTGTATTTTTAGAAAAGAGAAGAGGAACCCCTTATGAAAAACGTGATCTTCATTTCCCCCAATTTTCCTACGAACTACTGGCAGTTTTGCCGGGAGCTGAAGAACAACGGCATGAACGTGCTGGGCGTCGGCGACGCGCCCTACGACGAGCTCATTGACGAGCTGCGGGACAGCCTCAACGAGTATTACCGGGTGGGCAGTCTGGAGAACTACGACGAGGTGTACCGGGCGGTGGCCTACTTTATCTTCAAGCACGGACGGATCGACTGGCTGGAGTCCAACAACGAGTACTGGCTGGAGCGGGACGCCCAGCTGCGCACTGATTTCCACATCACCTCCGGCTTCCAGAACAGCGACATTCCCCGGATTAAGTTCAAGTCCGGGATGAAGGCGTTTTACCAGCAGGCAGGCATTCCCACTGCTCGCTACCACATGGTGGACGACGAGAAGGGCTGCCTGGCCTTTGTCAAGGAGGTGGGCTGGCCGGTGGTGGTGAAGCCGGACAACGGCGTGGGCGCTTCTGACACACATAAGCTGTCCAGCCCGGAGGACCTCCGGGAATTCCTGTCCGGCAAGAACCCCCATGTCACGTACATCATGGAGGAGTTTATCCACGCCGAGGTCAACTCCTACGACGCCATCGTCGACTCCAAGGGGGAGCCCATCTTTGAGACGGGCAACGTCACCCCCATGTCCATCATGGATATTGTGAACGAGGAGGACAATTCCATCTATTACATCGTCAAGGACCTCCCCGCCGACACCCGGAGAGCGGGCCGGGCCACGGTGAAGAGCTTCGGCGTCAAGAGCCGGTTTGTCCATTTTGAGTTCTTCCGTCTCACCCAGGACCAGGAGGGCATGGGAAAGAAGGGAGACGTGGTGGCGCTGGAGGTGAACATGCGCCCCTGCGGCGGATTCAGCCCGGACATGATGAACTACGCCAATTCCACCAACGTGTACAAGATCTGGGCGGATATGATTGCCTTTGACCACTCCACCCTGGAGTCCGGGGAGCATTTCTTCTGCGCCTACGCGGGCCGCCGGGACGGCAAGCCCTTCGCCATGAGCCATGTAGACGTGCTGGCCAAGTACAGCAAAAACCTGAAGATGGTGGACCGCATCCCCGACGTGCTGGCGGACGCCATGGGCAACCAGATGTACATGGCCACCTTTAAGACCAAAAAGGAGCTGGACGCCTTCTACAAGGACGTTCTGAAGCTGAAAAGGGAAAGGGCGGCAAAAGCTTAAAAATTCCTAAAGTCTGCCCCCGGCGTCTGGAAACGCCGGGGGCTTTTGTGATATACTATGGCCGCCGCCGGGCGGAAACGCGCGGGAAAGCGCCTGGAACGTCAGCGAATCAAGGTTCTTTTTGATTCTTTTTCTTTCAAGAAAAAGAATGAACAACAATGGGAGGGGTACTGCCATGGAGACCGCCAACATCCTGATCGTGGAGGACGACGCCGACATCAACCGCCTGCTGTGCACCATTTTGGAGGGGGCGGGCTACAGCTGCCGGGCGGCCTTTTCCGGCAGCGAGGCTCTGTTGTGGGTGGAGAAATACGACTATGACCTGATCGTGCTGGACCTGATGCTCCCCGGGGTGACGGGGGAGGAGCTCATCGCCCGCATCCGCCGGGGCAAGACCATGCCCATCATCGTGGCCTCGGCCAAAGTGGGGGTGTCGGACCGGGTAAACGTGCTCAAGTTGGGGGCGGACGACTTCATCCCCAAGCCTTTTGACAACGCCGAGGTGCTGGCCCGGGTGGAGGCCCAGCTGCGCCGCAGCCGGGAGTTCGCGGCCCCCAAGGCGGACGTGCTGTCCGTGGGCGCCCTTACCCTGGACCGGGACAGCCACACTGCCGGCCTGAACGGGGAGGAGCTGGCCCTCACCGGCCGGGAATTCGACATACTGGCCCTGCTGATGGCCAATCCCCGGCGGGCCTTCTCCCGGGCGCAGATCTACGAGGCGGTGTGGGGGGAGGATTTTTTGGGGGACGAGAACACGGTGAACGTCCATGTGAGCAACCTGCGCTCCAAGCTGGCCAAGGCGGACCCGGACCGAAGTTATATCAAAACGGTGTGGGGAATCGGGTTTAAGATGGCGGAAGCGTGAGCTTAGGCGCGCCGTCCCGGATGGACTGGAGCGAAGGCAAAAGCCCCGCCGCCGCAAAGCGGAGGCGGGTTTTGCCTGAGTCGGAGGGAAGCCGGGGCGAACAGCGCACCCAAAGCGAGCGTGACAACGATATTTAGGATTTCTTTAGATTTCCTTTGAAGAGTTTTGGCCTTTCCGCGTTATGATACAGACAATCCAAACAGAAAGGCGGAAACGCTATGAGTGACAATTCAGCTGTCATAGCCGCATACGGGCTGAAAAAAGCCTATGGCGCGTGTATGGCCCTGGACGGGGTGAACATGCAGGTGCGCCGGGGGGACGTCTACGGACTGGTGGGCCGCAACGGGGCGGGGAAGACCACCCTGATGCGGATGGTCACCGGCCAGTCCACCCTCACCGAAGGCGAGATGGAGCTGTTCGGCGCGTCGGGAAAGAACATGAGGGACCAGCGGTCCCGCACCGGGGCCATGATCGAGATTCCCTCCTTCTCCCCCTTCCTGACGGCCCGGGAGAACCTGGAGTACTACCGCCTCCAGCGGGGCATCCCCGGCAGGCAGGTGGTGGACGAGGTGCTGGAGCAGGTGGATTTGGTGGACACGGGGAAGAAAAAGTTCAAATCCTTCTCCCTGGGCATGAAGCAGCGGCTGGGGCTGGCCCTGGCCTTGATGAACCACCCGGACCTGCTCATCCTGGACGAGCCCATCAACGGGCTGGACCCGGAGGGGGTGGCGGAGTTCCGGCAGATTCTCCGCCAGCTCAACCGGGAGCGGCAGACCACCATTTTGATCTCCAGCCACATCCTGTCCGAGCTGTCCAACGCGGCCACCCGGTACGGCTTCATGGAGCAGGGCAGGCTGCTGGAGGAGATTTCGGCGGAAGCCCTCCACGACAAGTGCCGCACCTGCCTGCGGCTGGAGGTGGACGACGCGGCCCGGGCCGCCGCCGTCCTCCAGACTCAGCTGGGCACCGACAAGTTCGAGGTGCTGCCCGGCAATGTGGTCCAGCTCTACGACTGCCTGGACGACCCCAAGCGGGCGTCCTACGCCCTGGCCCAGAACGGGGTGGCCCTGCTGGCCATGGAGCAGAAGGGCGCGGACCTGGAGGCCTATTTCCTCAACCTGATCGGAGGTGGCCGGCATGCTTAACTACATCCGCGCTGAGGTCTACAAGCTGCTCCACCGGCCCTATACCTATATCACACTGGGGGTCATGCTGGCGCTGGAGGCGCTTTACGCGTCCATGTTCGCCTTCCACAACGCCCATTCCATGGCAACCCCCTTCGGCGGGGCCGTCGTCAGCATCGTGGTGATGGGGACCATCGGCTTCTGCGTCTGCCTGCTCACCGGGGACATTGTGTTCGCGGGGCAGTACAAGAACTCCACCCTGAAAAACGAGGTGTCCTTCGGCCTGAGCCGTACCCGGATCTACCTGGGCAAGCTCATCGCCCAGACCCTGCTCTCCATCGTATATCTGGCGGTGATGATGGGCTTCTTCATCGGCCTGTGCGCCGTTGTGCTGCCCATGGAGCCGTCCGCCGGATTTTACTCTGCCGCAGACGCCATGGCCATTGTGGGCTATTTCCTGGCGGCGGGCCTGCCCCTGTGGATCGGCGCCCAGGCGGCGGCCTGTATGTGCCTGTTCCTGATCCACGGGGAAATGGCGGCGTCCTTCCTCCATGTGGGCCTGATCTTTGTGGCGCCCAGTATTGTGGAGGTGGCGGGCCTGCTCCTTGAGGGCGGAATCGGGGAGCTGCTGCTGAAGGTACACGCCTACTTCCCCAATACCATGCTGTCCAACGTCAAGGCCGTGGTGGGCGACATGGGCTACCTGGGCAAGGCGTGGCTGGTGGGAGCCTTCTGGCTGGCGGTCTGCACCGCCATCGGCCTGTACGGGTTCCATAAAAAAGAGATCAAATGAATGCACGCGTTCAGCCGGGGCTTTTGTCCCGGCTGACGGTGCCGCATGAGGTGCGTTTATGAGGGTTCCTGTTGTCACAGTTCTTTTGCTGCTCTATCTGCTGATTTTTGGCTGGAATTGAATCTGGGGGGGGAACATGATGAAAACCGTCCTGATTGTCATTCTGCTCCTGCTGTGCGCCGTCCTGCTCTGGCGGCAGCACGCCCTGGAGCAGGGCATCCACCGGGCCGCCCGCCGGATGCGGGAGCAGATGGCCGACGAGACCACCGCCCGGCTGTCCCTCCCCTGCCCCAGCGCCGGGGCGGAGGAGCTGCTGGTCTGTCTCAATGAGCTGCTTGAGCTGCGGCAGGAGGAGCGGGCCCTCTACCGCCGGAAGGAGCAGGCCCTCCGGCAGCAGATCGCCAACGTGTCCCACGACCTGCGCACGCCGCTGACCTCCATCCTGGGCTATTTGCAGCTGCTGGAGGGGGAGGGGCTGTCCCCTGAAAAAAGGGCGGAGTATCTGGCGGTGATCGAGGGGCGGGCCAGGACGCTCCAGGTGTTCATCGCCGCGTTTTACGACCTGTCCCGCATTGAGGGGGGCGAGCTGCCCCTGGAGCGGGAGCGGGTGGACCTGGGCCGGGCGCTGTCCGACCAACTGGCGGCGGCCTACGAGCAGATCGAGGAGACGGGGCTGGCGGTGGAGGTGGACATTGCCCCCGGCCTGCCCCCGGTGTGGGCGGACAGCGGCGCGGTGACCCGGATCTTCTCCAACCTGCTTACCAATGCCCTGCGCCACGGGGAGGACGCCCTGGCCGTCCGGCTGTACCGGGAGGGGAACGTCATTGTGTCCGCCTTTTCCAACCGGGCGGCGGACCTCACCGCCGAGGATGCCGCCCACGTGTTCGAGCGGTTCTACACCGCCGACAAGATGCGCACGGGGCAGTCCACCGGCCTGGGGCTGGCCATCGTCAAGGCCCTGGCGGAGCGGATGGGCCATAATGTCCGCGCCCGGTGGGAGGACGGAGTGTTCACCATCGAGGTGCGATGGACGCCGTCGGGGCAAAGCCCGCTCTGATTCGGAACGCTCTGACGGGCGTTCCTCATCCTGCTCCCTTGCCCCTCCTCTTCCCACAAAGCCAGAGGACGGCTTTGCGGGGGCACCGGAAGGGCGGTTTCGCGGAGCTCCTGTGTGGGGAGATTTGTCTAATTTAATAGATTGTTAAAGGGTTGGCGCTTTACGCCAACCCTTTCTCGTGGTATGATAACCCAAGATTCACCAAATTTTGACGCAAAGGAGCTGGCGTAATGGCGCAGCAGTCAGCCCAATTTCAACAGGCTCCGCCTCCGAAGCGCGGGCGGGAGGAAAAGCAGCGCGCCCGCCGCCGGGAGGAGCGGGCCGCCCGCTCGCCCAGAGAACCGGAGCGCATTTTCCCGGACCCGAAGCTGGGCCTTACCGCCGCCCAGGCGTCCCAGCTGATGGAGCAGGGCCTGGGCAACGAGACGGTGGAGTCCAACGCCAAGACCACCGGGCAGATCATCCGGGAGAATACCCTGACCTTTTTTAACCTGGTGTTCGTGGTGCTGGCCGCCCTGCTGGTGCTGGCCGGGGATTTCAAGGACATGATGTTCCTGGGCATCGCCGCCGTCAATTCGATCATCGGCATCATCCAGCAGCTGCGCTCCCGGGCCACCCTGGAAAAGCTGTCCCTCATCAGCGAGGCCAGGGTGAAGGTGGTGCGGGACGGCCAGCTGGGCACTGTTCCCGTCCACAAGCTGGTGCGGGAGGACATTGTGGAGCTGGGGGCGGGGGACCAGATCCCCGCCGACGGCCCGGTGATGTCGGGCCAAGTGACGGTGAACGAGGCCCTCATCACCGGCGAGGCCGACCCCATCACCAAAGACCCCGGCGACGAGCTTTTGAGCGGTAGCTTTGTGGTGTCCGGCAAGTGCCGGGCCCGGCTGGACCGGGTGGGAAAGTCCAGCTACGCCGCCCGGCTGTCCCTGGAGGCCAAGGCCGACCAGGGGGTGGGCCGGTCGGAGATGATGAAGTCGCTGGACAAGCTGATCCGCTTCATCGGCTTTGCCCTGATTCCCATCGGCGCGGCCCTGTTTTACAATGAACTGGTGGTCCAGGAGAACACCTTTGCGCAGGCCGTCCCCGCCGTGGTGGCCGCCCTTATCGGTATGATCCCCGAGGGGCTGTACCTGCTCACCAGCGTGGCCCTGGCGGTGTCGGTGATGCGGCTGGCCCAGCGCAAGACCCTGGTCCACGAGCTGTCCGCCGTGGAGACCCTGGCCCATGTGGACGTTTTGTGCGTGGACAAGACGGGCACCGTCACCCAGCCGGAGATGTCGGTGCAGGAGATTGTTCCCCTGGACGAGGAGCGCTGTCCCGCCGGAAGGGTGGAGGAGATCTTCAACGCTTACTACCGGGCCATCGACGCGGACAACGACACCGCCCGGGCCATGGCGGCGCGGTTCAGCAAGTCCTCCCTGTGGCAGGTGGAGCGCACGGTGCCCTTCACGTCGGCCAACAAGTGGTCGGCGGTGGTGTTCCGCTCCTACGGGGCCTATGTGGTGGGGGCGCCGGAGTTCATCATGAAGGCCCGGTACGCCGATCTGCAGCACATGGTCACCCCCTATCAGGAGAAGGGGTGCCGGGTGCTGCTACTGGCCAAGTGCGCCAACGCCCCCACCATGGAGGGCGGCATTGTGGGCGGGGTGGAGCCCCTGGCTCTGGCGGTGATAACCAACCCCATCCGGGAGGAGGCCCCCAAAACCTTCCAGTACTTTGCCCAGCAGGGGGTCGCCGTCAAGGTGATCTCCGGGGACAACCCCTCCACCGTGTCCGCCGTGGCGGTGCAGGCGGGCATTGCCGGCGGGGACAAATACGTGGACGCCGCTACCCTGAAGGAGCCGGCGGACTACGCCCGGGCGGCGCGGGAGTACAACGTGTTCGGCCGGGTGACCCCGGATCAGAAGCGCAAGCTGGTGAAGGCGCTGCAAAAGGCGGGCCACACCGTGGCCATGACGGGGGACGGCGTCAACGACGTGCTGGCCCTGAAGGACGCGGACTGCGGCATCGCCATGGCCTCCGGGGCGGAGGCGGCCTGCCAGGTGGCCCAGGTGGTGCTGCTGGACTCCAATTTTGCCTCCATGCCCCAGGTGGTGGAGGAGGGGCGGCGGGTCATCAACAACATCCAGCGCTCGGCGGCCCTGTACCTGGTGAAGAACATCATGTCCCTGTTCCTGTCCCTGGTCACCCTGCTGGCCGGGTTCCCCTATCCCTTCGTGCCCATCCAGCTCACCCTCATCAGCGCCCTGACCATCGGGGCCCCCTCCTTTGTGCTGGCCCTGGAGCCCAACCACGAGCTGGTGAAGGGCCGGTTCATGACCAACGTGCTCCGCCGGGCCCTGCCGGGGGGGCTGGCCAACATCGTGCTGATGATCTTCATCGAGCTGTTCACCGTGGCCTTCGACTTCGAGCGGGTCACCCTGTCCACTCTGGCCACCGTCATCATGGGCGAGGTGGGCCTGCTGGTGCTGTACTACATCTCCAGGCCGCTGGACTGGAAGCGGGGGACCCTGCTGGGGGCCATGTCGGCGGCCTTTGTGGTGGCGGTGCTGGCCTTCGGCGGCATGTTTGAGCTGACCCCCCTGGACTTCCAGGCGGGGCTGGTGATCGTGGTGTTCCTCATGCTCACCCCGTCGGTGATCTTTGTCTTTGAGCGGGGGCTGGAGCTCATCGAGCTGCTGGTCTCGCTGGGCAGGCGGAAGCTGGGCGGGTCCCGGCGGGCCGCTCGGGAGCGGCAGAGCTGAAAAAACGCGCCCTGTCCGGGGAGAACCCGGGCGGGGCGCGTCTTTGCGTGCGCCGAATCCGCACTGGGGGATGGGGCGGCCGGGGCGTGAAAATGCCCCGTTCCGGCGGGCCTGTTGGAAAATTTTCCTGCCGCGTCCCGTGAATTTTCTCTTAATTCTCCCCGATTCTCTTGCCAACCACCGCCAGATAAGCTATAATATCCCCAAATGCCGCGGAGCGGCGTGGATTCGTCACGCGCTTTTTTCGGTGGGAAAGGAGCGGGCGCGCATGGAAACGATTATACAGACGCTGCAGCAGGCGCCAAAATACCTCAGGCTCATCGAACTGAAGGATATTCTGGACATGGCCGTCATCGCCTTCGGGATTTATCACCTGTTCCGCTTTGTCCGCCGGAGCCGCTCCGGCCAGGTGGTGAAGGCCATCGTGTTCATCGTGGCGGCCATGGCCTTGGCGAACGTGTACAACCTCCGGGTCATCCGCACGGTGCTGAACAACGCGGTGGAGCTGGGGGTCATCGCCCTGGTGGTCATCTTCCAGCCGGAGGTCCGCCGGTTCTTGGAGCAGATGGGCAGCGGCAAGATCAAGGAGCTGTTTGTGGCGGAGAGCTACAGCAACGACCTGGAGAATGCCATCCAGGAGACGGTGGAGGCCTACGCCTCTCTGTCCAAAGACAAGGTGGGGGCGCTGATGGTGTTCGAGCGGCGCACTCTGCTGGACGACGTGCTGAAAACCGGCACCACCCTGGACTGTGAGGTGTCCGCCCAGCTGCTGAAAAACCTGTTCTGGAACAAGGCCCCCCTCCACGACGGGGCGGTGATCGTCCGGGGCGGGCGCATCGTGGGGGCCGGGTGCATGCTCCCCCTGTCGGGCAACGTGAATTTGAGTCGGGACCTGGGCATGCGCCACCGGGCGGGCATCGGCATCAGCGAGAACTCGGACGCGGTGGTGGCCATCGTGTCCGAGGAGACGGGGTCTATCTCGGTGGCGGTGAACGGGATGCTCAAGCGGCACCTGTCGCCGGAGACCCTGGAGCGGATGCTGCGCCTGGAGCTCATGCCCGGGGCGGAGGAGGAGGGCAGACCCACCGCCGCCGCCCGGCTGTCCAGCGTATTCAAGGGCATCAAGGGAGATAATTCCAATGGGAAAGAAGATTCTTGACAGCAAAATACTCTACGTAGTTCTCTCCATCCTGCTCTCCCTGGCCGCGTGGCTGTTTGTCACATCCCGGGACGAGAACCGGGAAAACAGGCCCTTTACCAACTTGCCCGTCAACTTCTCCGGGGCGGAGATGCTGGAGGACCGGGAGCTGATGATCGTCAACCCGAATGTCACTGCCAGCATCAGGGTGCGGGCCACGCCCCTGATCCTGGCCACCCTGAACGAGACGCCGCCCAAGCTCAACGCCAGCGTGTCCAACATCAACATGGAGGGCAGGCACACGGTGAACTACACCGTGGAGCTGCCCAGCGGGGTGAGCCAGAACGACGTGGAGATCACCTACGGGACCGGGGGCAGCGCGGTGATTGTGGAAGTGGCCCGGGCCCTGAGCCGAAAGGTGCGCATCGAGGGCGAGTTCAAAGGCTCGGTGGCGGAGGGCTATCTGGCCGGAGACAAGGACGATTTCCGCTTCGACCCGGCGGAGATCACGGTCAGCGGCCGGGCGGACCTGGTCAATCAGGTGTCCCACGCCAAGGTGACCATCACCAGGGAAAATCTGACGGAGTCAGTGAGCGAGAGCCTGCCCTTCCAGCTCATCGGGGCCAGCGGCGACCCGCTGGAGGGCCTGGACGTAACCTGCGACGTGGACGCCATATACACCGTATTTCCCATCAAGGCCACGGCGGAGATCCCGCTGACCATCAAGGTGATCGAGGGAGGTGGCCTGAAGGAGCGGGATGTGTCCATCAACAAGAGCGTGGACTCCATCGTGGTGGCGGGCAGCCGGGAGGCGGTGGACGCCCTGGTGGGCCAGGGGGACATCATCCTGACCACCATCGACTTGGCGGAGCTGGACGACGAGACGGTGGAGAACGGCAGCGAGCGGACCATCGCCATCCCCCTGGACGACCGGCTGGAGAACGTCAGCGGCATCACCGAGGTGAAGGTGACGCTGAAGGTGAATAAGCGGGTGGAGACCCGGACGTTTGAGGTGACCAGCCGCATCAGCACCATCAACGCCCCGGAGGGCTGGACGCCCGCCGTGGTGACCAAAATGCTGCCGGTCCGGGTGCGGGGGACCCGCGCCCTGTTGGACGAGCTCACCGAGGAGAGCATCCGCGTGGTGGCAGACCTGCGGGACGTGAGCCAGACCGCAGGGCAGTACACCGTGGAAGCCAGCATTTACCTGGACGGGCCCGGCACTGTGACCGATATGGGGGTAGTGAATCCCAATTCCTACTCCATCGTGGTCTCGCTGAGCCGGGACGGCTGAGGTGTTCGGCTATGTTCGCCCCGCCCTGGAGCGGTTGAGCCAGGAGGGGCGGGACGGCTACCAGAGCGCCTACTGCGGGCTTTGCCACGCCCTGGGCAGGCGGCACGGATTTCTGGCTCGGTTCACCCTGCAATATGACTTCACCTTTCTGGCCATCCTGCTGACGGCGGGGGCGGGAGGCGGTGGGCGGATCTGCAAGCGGTGCCCTGCCCATCCCCTGCGCAGGCCCAGGAGCTGCCTGACGGGGGGGCAGCTGGACGCCGCCGCCGACCAGAGCGTGATCCTCACCTGGCACAAGCTGTCCGACGACGTGGCGGACCACGGCTTTTTCGCCGGCCTGCCCTACCGATTCCTGCGCCTGCTGTTTGGCCGGGCCTACCGCCGGGCGGCCAGGGCCCAGCCCGCTTTTGACGCCCAGGTGCGGGAGGGGCTGGCCCGGCTGGGCGCGCTGGAGGAGGCCCGGTCCCCCCAGCTGGACAGGGCGGCGGATGCTTTTGCCCGGATATTGGCCTGTTCCGCCCAGGCCGTCCCCCGGGAGGGGGAGCGGCGGGCCATGGGTCAGCTGCTCTACCATCTGGGGCGGTGGATCTACCTGATGGACGGCTGGGACGACTGGGAAGAGGACAAAAAGCGGGGGCGCTACAACCCGCTGGACGCCCGGTTCCAGGGGCAGGTCCGGGAAAACCGGGACTACCTGGACACCACCGCCACCCACTCCCTGCGGCTGGCGGGGTCGGCGGCGGAGCTGCTGGAGCTGGGGGAGTGGACCCCCGTGGTGGAAAACGTACTCTACACCGGCCTGCCTGCGGTACAGTCCGCTGTGCTGGACGGGCGGTGGCACGATATGAGAGATATAAGGAGAAGACCACATGAGAGATCCCTACGAGGTGCTGGGCGTGAGCCCTGACGCCAGTGATGACGAGATCAAAAAGACATACCGGGACCTGGCCCGGAAATATCACCCGGACAACTACCAGAACAACCCCCTGGCCGACCTGGCCGAGGAGAAGATGAAGGAGATCAACCAGGCCTATGACGCCATCACCCGCACCCGGTCCGGGGGCGGCTCCTCCTATGGGGGCGGCGGGACTCAGAGCCAAAGCGGGTACGGCTATGGGTACGGCTCTGGTTCCGGCTATCAGCAGCAGAGCCAGGGTTCGGCCGGCCAGGTGTTTTACCGGGCCCGCCAGGCCATCCAGAGCAACGATTTGGAGGGGGCGGAGCGGCTTCTCCAAGGGGCCAGCCGGAACGGGGAGTGGTACTTTCTCATGGGCTCCATCGCCTACCGCCGGGGCTGGCTGGACGAGGCCCGGCAGAACTACCAGATCGCCGTCCAGATGGACCCGGGCAATATGGAGTACCGCCAGGCCTTCAACATGATGCAGCGGGGAGGCTACGGCTACCAGCCGGACACGGCGGGGGCCCAGTGCGACGGCATGGATTGCTGCACCGCCATGATGTGCATGAACTGCCTGTGCGGAGGCTGCCGCTGAGATGAGACGGAAAAATGCGGCGGTAAGGGTGGCCTATCCCGCCATCCTTGGGGCCTTGGCGGTTATCTTGGTCTATGTGGCCTCTGTGGCCCCCACGGGCCGCTGGGGGATTGTGGCGCTGGCCGGGCTGCTGCCCGCAGCGGCGGTGATCTCGGTGGGGCTGAAGGCGGGGTTCCTGTGCTGGGCGGGGGCGTCCATTCTGTCCCTGCTGCTGGCGCCGGACAAGTTCTGCGCCCTGCTGTTCACGGCGCTGTTCGGGCTGTACCCCATGGTGAAGTCACTGGCGGAGAAGCCCCGAAAGCGGTTTCTGGAGTATACGGTGAAGCTGCTCTTTTTCAACGCGGTGTTCACCGGGCTGTATCTGACCATGATGGGGGCCCTGGTGGCTTCCCTGCCCGCGCCGCTGGGGGACTCCCTGTGGGCGCTGTACCCGGCGGCCAATATTGTATTCGTGCTGTATGACTATGGATTCAGCCAGCTGATCGCGGTATATATCAGCCGCGTGCAGCGGGCGGTCCACTGAAAGGCAGGGAGTTGAGTTGGTAAAAAGTATGACCGGCTACGGCCGGGGGGAGCGGTCCTTTGAGGACGGCGTGCAGGTCACCGTGGAGCTTCGGTCGGTGAACAACCGCTACTTGGACTGCACGGTGAAGCTGCCCCGGACCTACATCTTCGCAGAGGATGCCCTGAAGGGCCGGGTGCAGAAGGCCGTGGGCCGGGGCAAGGTGGACATGTTCGTCACCATCACCCGGGCCGGCGGGGAGGCCATGGCCGTCACGGTGAACGAGGAGCTGGCGAAGGGCTATATCGAGGCCCTGGCCCGGCTCCAAAGGTTGGGGGGCGGGAGCGCAAAAAAGAGGTGGTCTGCCGCTGAGCTGGCCCGGTTCCCCGACGTGCTCACGGTGGAGAAGCGGGCGGAGGACCTGGACGAGATGAAGGAGCGCCTGTTGTCGGTGCTGGAGCTGGCCATCGGCGACTTCAACGCCATGCGGGAGAAGGAGGGAGAACGGCTGGCGGAGGACATCCTGAGCCGGGCGGAGGCCATCGAACGGCTGCTGGCCGAGGTGGAGGCGCGCTCCCCCCAGACGGTGAACGATTACCGGGCCCGGCTGGAGGCCAAAATGAGGGAGGTGCTCCAGAACACTCAGATCGACGAGGCCCGGCTGCTCACCGAGGCGGCCATCTTCGCGGACAAGGTGGCGGTGGACGAGGAGACCGTCCGCCTCCACAGCCATCTGGGCCAGCTGCGGGAGCTGTTGGGGGCCGGGGGCGCCGTGGGGCGCAAGCTGGACTTTCTCATCCAGGAGTTCAACCGGGAGGCCAACACCATCGGCTCCAAGTGCAGCGACATGGAGATCACCCGGCGGGTGGTGGACATGAAGGCGGAGATTGAGAAGATCCGCGAGCAGGTCCAGAATCTGGAGTGACGGATATGAAGCTGGTCAACATTGGATTTGGCAATATGGTGTCCGCCCGACGGGTGGTGGCCATCGTCAGCCCGGACTCGGCCCCGGTGAAGCGCCTGGGCCAGGAGGCCCGGGAGCGGGGGGTGCTCATCGACGCCAGCTTTGGGCGCAAGACCCAGTCGGTGCTGGTGACGGACAGCGGCCACGTGATCTGGTCGTCCCTGCCGCCGGAGCAGATATCCGCCCGGTTCCAGGAGGACCCGGAGACAGAGGAGGAGACGCCATGAGCGTATCGCAGAAAAAAACACGGGGGGAGCTGATCGTGCTGTCCGGGCCCTCCGGGGTGGGGAAGAGCACCGTCATTGCCGAGCTGCTGAGCTCCCGGCGGGATATCCACTTCTCCGTGTCCTTCACCACCCGCCAGCCCCGCACCGGCGAGGAGGACGGGGTGAACTACCATTTCGTCTCCCGGGAGGAGTTTGAGCGGATGATCGTCGCAGACGAGCTGCTGGAGCACGCCGAGTACGTGGGCAACTACTACGGCACGTCTTTGAAGGTCATCCGAGAGAAGCTGGACCAGGGGGTGGACGTGCTGCTGGACATCGAGGTCCAGGGGGCGGCCAAGGTGCGGGAGCGCTGCCCCGAGGCGGTGCTCATCTTCCTCATCCCCCCCTCCATTGAGGAGCTGTCCCGCCGTCTCCACCGGCGCAACACCGACGAGGAGGAGACCATCCAGCGCAGGCTGGAAAAGGCCCGGCAGGAGTGCCGGGAGTGCGTCCACTATGACTATCTGGTGGTGAACGACACGGTGATGAACGCCGCCCAGGAGATCCAGTCCATCCTCCGGGCGGAGCAGTGCCGCACCCAGAAGCGGCTGGGCCTGCTCCAGGGCATCACCGGCCAGGACGAGCTGTAAATACTAGCCCTAACATTGGAAAGGAAGGATATCTATGCTGCTCTATCCCCCGATCAAAGACCTGCTGGGCCAGGTGCCCAGCCGCTATATGTTGGTGAATCTGGTGGCCAGCCGGGCCCGGAAGCTGTCCAGCGAGTCGGAGGCCTCCGGCGAGCCCCTGGAGGAGAAGGCGGTGTCCCTGGCCATCCGGGAGGTGGCCGACGGCACCCTCACGGTGGAGAAGGCGGAGGCGGCGCTGGAGGCCGCGGAAGAGACAGAGGAGGAGCCCGTCCAGGAGGACGGAAGCGAAGAGATATGACCCGGAAAGGGCAAGCGGGGGTACTGCTTGCCCTTTGGACTTGAGGAGAGATGAGCAAGTGGCCAGCATCGCAAAAATTGCCGTGTCCGCGGCTGCCTACGCCATCGACCGGCCCTACGATTACCTGGTTCCGGCGGAGCTGGAGGGGGCGGCCCGGCCCGGCATGCGGTGCGCGGTGCCCTTCGGCCGGGGCAATAAGACCTGCGACGGCATTGTGCTGGCTCTGGGCCGGCGGGAGGACGAGGCAAAGCTGAAGCCCATCCTGGCGCTGCTGGACGAGGAGCCCCTCTTGGACGAGCCAGCGGTCCAGCTGGCCCTGTGGATGCGGGAACACTGCTTCTGTACCGTCTACGACGCCCTCCGGGCCATGCTCCCGGCGGGGCTGTGGTTTTCCATGAAGGACTGCTGGAGGCTCACCCCCGGCGTGGACCGGGAGGCGGCCTATGAGGCGGCGGGGGAGTCCAAGCGGGCCCAAAGGCTGGTGGAGCTGCTGTTGGCCAACGGGGGCTGGGCGGAGGAGGGCAAGATCCGAACGGCCTTCGGGGTGTCCGACCCGGGCCCCGCCCTGCGGGCCCTGGAGAAGAAGGGGATCGTCTTCCGAGAGGCCAGCGCCCAGCGGGGTGTGAACGACAAGCTGGAGCTGGTGGCCGCCCTGGCCATGGACCCCAGAGACGCCCTGGCCCTGCTGGCCCCCAAGCGGCGGCGGGCCCCCCTGCAATACGCCGCCGGGGAGGCCATCTGCGCGGTGGGGGAGACCTCCGCCAAGGAGCTGTGTTACTTCACCGGAGCCTCCATGACCACCCTGCGGGCCCTGGAGAGACAGGGGGTGCTCACCCTGTCCAAACGGGAGGTGTACCGCCGCCCCCAAACCCCAGCCTATGAGGAGCCCGCTCCCATCACGCTGAATCAGGAGCAGGAGGAGGCCTATCAGGGCCTGCTGTCCATGGCGGAGCAGGGGGGCGGGGCCGCCCTGCTCTATGGCGTCACCGGCAGCGGCAAGACCCAGGTGTACCTGAAGCTGATCCACACCCTGCTGGAGGGGGGCAAGACGGCTTTGGTGATGGTGCCGGAAATCGCCCTCACCCCCCAGCTTATGCGGATTTTTACCTCCCACTTCGGCCATGAGGTGGCCATACTCCACAGCTCCCTGTCCGCCGGGGAGCGGTGCGACGAGTGGAAGCGGGCGAAGCGGGGAGAGGCCCGGGTGGTGGTGGGCACCCGCTCCGCCGTGTTCGCCCCCCTGCCCGATCTGGGCGTCATCATTTTGGACGAGGAGCAGGAGCCCTCCTACAAATCTGAGCAGAACCCCCGGTATCACGCCCGGGACGCGGCCCGCTACCGCTGCTATAAGGCGGGGGCGCTGCTGCTGCTGGGATCGGCCACGCCGTCGGTGGAGTCCATGTACCGGGCCCGGCGGGGGGACTACCGGCTGTTCGCCTTGAGACAGCGCTACAACGAGCGGGTTCTGCCCCGGGTGACGGTGGCGGACATGAAGACAGAGCTGCGGGGCGGCAACGGCGGCGCTATCAGTGCCCCCCTGGCCCAAAAGCTGTGGGAGACCATTGAGAGAGGGGAGCAGGCCATTTTGTTCCTCAACCGCCGGGGGGCCAGCCGCATGGTCACCTGCGGCGAGTGCGGCGAGACCCCCGCCTGCCCCCGGTGCTCCGTCCACCTGACCTACCACTCCGCCAACCGGCGGCTGATGTGCCACTACTGCGGCTGGTCCCAGCCTCTGCCGGACCGCTGTCCTGTCTGCGGCGGGCTGCTGAATTTCATCGGGACGGGGACCCAGAAGGTGGAGGAGGAGCTCCACACCCTGTTCCCGGGGGTGGGGGTGCTGCGTATGGACGCGGACACCGTGTCCGCCGTCCACAGCCACGAGAGCATCTTGGAAAAATTCCGCCGGGAGCGGATTCCCATCCTGCTGGGCACCCAGATGGTGGCCAAGGGGCTGGACTTCGAGAACGTCACCCTGGTGGGGGCGGTGTCGGCGGACCAGCTGCTGTACACCGGCGACATCCACGCCGCCGAGCGGGCCTTTTCCCTGCTCACCCAGGTGGTGGGCCGGGCGGGCCGGGGGGAGAAGAAGGGGGAGGCCGTCATCCAGACCTTCACCCCGGACAACGATGTGATCCGCTTTGCCGCCGCCCAGGATTACGACAGCTTCTATGAGCAGGAGATCCGGGGCCGGGAGGTGCGGGGCCTGCCTCCCTGTGGGGACCTGTTTGTGCTGGGGGCCTCGGGATTGGAGGAGACGGCGGTGCTCCACGCCCTGCTGCGGCTGCGGGAGGGGCTGAACGCCGCCCTGGCCCAGCCGACCTACGCCGGGACGGCGTACCGCCTGCTGGGGCCCGCCCCGGCGGCGGTGGCCAAGGTCAACGAGCGCTACCGCTACCGGCTGATTTTGAATACGGAGAATACCAAGGCCATGCGGCTGCTGGCGGCGCACCTGCTCCGCCAGGCCCAGGCTGATAAGCAGAACCGGGGGGTGGCGCTGTTCGCCGACCTGAACCCCCTGGATTGAGGAGGAAGTCAGACCATGTCGCTGAGGAAAATTTTGACCCAGGGCGACCCGACCCTGGAAAAGACCTGCCGCCCGGTGGAGAAGTTCGACCAGAAGCTCCACTGGCTGCTGGACGACCTGAAGGAGACCCTGGAAAACGCCGGGGGAGTGGGTCTTGCCGCCCCTCAGATCGGCATACTCCGCCGGGTTGTGGTGGTGGAGGACGAGAATGGGGAGCTGCTGGAGCTGGTGAACCCGGTGATCGTCAGCCGGGAGGGGGAGCAGGGGGGCTGGGAGGGTTGTCTCAGCGTCCCCAACCAGTACGGCTGGGTGACCCGCCCCAACCTGGTCACCGTTCGGGCCCAGGACCGGGACGGGAAATTTTTCGAGGCGGCCGGGGAGGAGATGGTGGCCCGGTGTTTCTGCCACGAGCTGGAGCACCTGGACGGCCACCTCTTCGTGGAGCATACCGACGAGCTGTACACGCCGGACGAGATCGACGCCATGGAGGCGGAGGAGGGGGAGCAGGAGCCGCCGAAGGCCCGGCCCCAGTCCCGGAAGCAGGCCAGAAAAAGGGGTAAAAAGAGATGAGAATTGTCTTTATGGGTACGCCGGACTTCGCCGTGCCCTCCCTGAACGCCCTGGCGGAAGGGGGCTATGAGATCTGCGGCGTGTTCACCCAGCCGGACAAGCCCAAAAACCGGGGGATGAAGCTCCAGCAGTCCCCGGTGAAGGAGCGGGCCCTGGAGCTGGGGCTGGAAGTGTACCAGCCCGCCAAAATGCGGGACGGGGAAGCCCTGGCCATACTGCGGAATCTGAACCCGGATCTCATCGCCGTGGCGGCCTACGGGAAGATCCTGCCCGTGGACATTCTGGACCTGCCCCGGCTGGGGTGCGTCAACGTCCACTCCTCGCTGCTGCCCAGGTACCGGGGGGCGGCCCCCATCAACTGGGCCATTTTGAACGGGGAGAAAGAGACGGGCGTCACCATCATGTATATGGCGGAGGGGATGGACACCGGGGACATCCTGGCCCAGGTTAAAACGCCCATTGACATCAACGAGAACGCCCCCCAGCTCTTTGACCGCCTGGCGCGGATGGGCGCGGGCCTGCTGGTGGAGACGGTCAAGGGCCTGGAGGCGGGGACCGTCAAGTCCGTCCCCCAGGACGAGACCCTGGCCACCCACGCCCCCATGCTGTCACGGGAGCAGTCCCCCATGGACTGGAACAGGACCGCCCGGCGGCTCCATGACCAGGTCCGGGGGCTGTACCCCTGGCCCGCCGCCACCGCTGTGCTGGACGGCGTGCGGTGCAAGGTGCTGCGCACCGCCCTCACCGGCGAGACCACAGGGAAAGAGGCAGGGACCGTCCTCCAGGGCGACAAAAAGGGGCTGAAAATCGCCTGTGGGGACGGCGGTGTGCTGGAGGTGCTGGAGCTCCAGCCCGACGGCAAGAAGGCCATGGCGGCCTCCGCCTTCCTGCTGGGGCACCCCGTTCCCCCGGGGACCATACTGACGAAACAGGAGTGATCGCATGGGCTCGGCCAGAGAGACGGCGGTGCTCACCCTGGCCGCCTGCGAGAGGCAGGGGGCCTGGTCGGACGGCCATCTGAAGCACGCCATCCGGGAGCAGGGTCTGGACCGCCGTGACGGGGCGCTGTGCGCCCGGCTGTGCTACGGGGTGCTGCAAAACAAGCTGCTGCTGGACTGGCGGCTGGGGCGGGTGTGCTCCATGCGCCTGGAAAAGCTGGAGCCGAAGGTGCTGTGCGTCCTCCGGGTGGGGGCGTACCAGCTGCTGTTTCTGGACAAGATCCCCCCCAGCGCGGCGGTGAACGAGGCGGTGGAGCTGGCGAAAAAGCACAGCCGGAACCCCCGGGCGGCGGGGCTGGTGAACGGGGTCCTCCGGGCCCTTTTGCGGGAGGATACGCCGGAGGTCAGGGGAAAGGATGAGATAGAAACCCTTTCCATTCGGTACAGCCACCCCCGCTGGCTGGTGGAGGAGCTTGACGATATGTTGGGCCGGACGGGGGCGGAGACGCTCTTGCAAGCGGACAACGAACAGCCCCCTACTACCGCTCAGGTGAACACGCTGCGCACCACACCGAAAAGGCTGGCGGCGGAGCTGGGGGAGACCGAGGTGGAGGTTCAGCCCCACCCCTGGCTGGAGGGCTGTCTGCTCCTCACCGGCACCGGGGATCTGGAGCGGCTGGACCCCTTCCGGCGGGGGGAGTTTTACGTCCAGGACGGGGCCTCCCGGCTGGCGGTGCTGGCGGCGGACCCGAAGCCCGGCCAGCGGGTGCTGGACTGCTGCGCCGCTCCCGGGGGCAAGTCCTTCGCCGCCGCCATTCTGATGGAAAACCGGGGAGAGCTGGTGTCCTGCGACATTCACCCCCACAAGATCAAGCTGCTGGAGGCGGGCCGGGACCGGCTGGGTCTGACCGTGATAGCGCCCACCCTCCAGAACGCCGCCCAGCGCCGGGAGGACTGGCTGGAGGGATTCGACGTGGTGCTCACCGACGTGCCCTGCTCGGGGCTGGGCATTATCCGCAAGAAGCCGGACATACGCTATAAGGACCCGGAGCCCCTGCGGGGTCTGCCCAGGGTCCAGCGGTCCATTTTGAACAATTGTGCCGGGTATGTCCGCCCCGGCGGGGTGCTGCTCTACTCCACCTGCACCCTTTTAAAACGGGAGAATGACGATATTGTGGACGGCTTTCTGGCGGACCACCCGGACTTCGCCCCGGAGCCCTTTGCGCTGCCCCATCTGGGAGAGCAGCCGGGCCGGGTCACCTTCTGGCCCCACATCCACGGGACCGATGGCTTTTTTGCCGCCAAGCTGCGCAGAAAGGGGTGATGAACCCGGTGACCGATTTGAAATCTATGACTCCGTCGGAGCTGGAGGGGTACTTTAAGGGGCTGGGACAGCCCAAATTCCGGGCCATGCAGGTGTTTCGCTGGCTCCACCGGGGGGTGGAGTCCTTCGACGAGATGACCAACCTGCCCAAGGCCCTGCGGGAGGAACTGAAAACGAACTGCGTCCTCACCGTGCCAAAGGTGGAGCGCAAGCAGGTGTCAAAGCTGGACGGCACGGTCAAATACCTGTGGCGGCTGGGGGACGAAAATTGCGTGGAGACGGTTTTGATGCGCTACAAGCATGGGAATACTGTATGCGTGTCCAGTCAGGTGGGGTGCAATATGGGGTGCGTGTTCTGCGCTTCCACCCTGGGGGGAAAGGTCCGGGACCTGACCCCGGCGGAAATTTTGGACCAGGTAATATTTACCGAAAAGGACAGCGGAGAGGAGATTTCCAACATCGTGATGATGGGAATTGGGGAGCCGCTGGACAATTTCAACCATGTTTTGCGGTTTTTGGAGCTGGTAAATCACCCAGAAGGACTGAACATCGGGATGCGCCACATCTCCCTGTCCACCTGCGGGCTGGTAAAGAAAATTGACAAACTGGCCCAGCTTGGGTTACAATTGACGCTGAGCGTCTCCCTCCACGGGCCCGACGACGAGACCCGCTCCCGGCTGATGCCGGTGAATAAGTCCGTGGGAGTGGACCTGCTCATGGAGACCTGCCGCCGGTATTTTGAGACCACCGGGCGGCGTATCTCCTACGAGTACGCCATGGTGGACGGAGTGAACGACTCCGACGGGCAGGCCGACCAGTTGGCGCAGCTGCTGCGGGGCCAGCCGGGGCATGTAAACCTCATCCCTCTCAACGAGGTGGCGGAGTCCCCTCTGAAGCCCAGCCGCCGGGTGCGGCAGTTTCAGAAGCGGCTGGAGAGCCATGGCGTCACCGCCACCGTGCGGCGGAAGCTGGGGGGCGACATCGACGCCTCCTGCGGCCAGCTGCGGCGGAAGAGGATCGCGGAGGGAGAGCAAACCCCAGAGGAGGGATCGACTTGAAAGTATGCGGTATGACGGATATAGGCCGACACCGGCGGGACAACCAGGACAGCTACGCCTTTCGGGAGATGGACGGCGGCTGGGCGCTGCTGGTGGTATGCGACGGCATGGGAGGCGCCCAGGCGGGCAGCGTAGCCAGCTCGGTGGCGGTGGAGGCATTCACCGCCGCTGTGGAGGAGGCCCTGGCCGGGGGAATCCCGGAGGACCCCGGCCTGCGGGAGCGGACGCTGTCCGGCGCCTGCCGGGAGGCCAATGGGGCGGTGTACCGCCTCAGCCGGGAAAAACGGGAGTATGAGGGCATGGGCACCACCCTGGTGGCGGCGCTGGTTCGGTCCGGCTCGGCCTGCCTGGTCCACGTGGGGGACAGCAGGGCCTACATCCTGGAAAATAATGCCATCCATCAGGTGACGGTGGACCACTCCTTTGTGCAGATGCTGGTGGACCGTGGGGAGATCACCGCGGACGAGGCCAGAGTACATCCTCAGAAGAACCTCATCACCCGGGCTCTGGGGGTGGACCAGCAGGTGGAGTGCGACGTGACCCGGCTGGAGCCGGGAGAGGGCAGCCGCCTGCTGCTGTGCAGCGACGGGCTGACCAACGTGCTGGAGGACGGCGCCATCCTGGACCTCAGCGGCCGGGAGGGGGAGCCGGAGGGCTTCTGCCGGGCGCTGGTGGAGCTGACCCTGGAGCGGGGTGCGCCGGACAACGTCACCGTTGTGCTGGCGCAGCTGTGAAATTAGGAGGACTTTTACCATGGATCAATACATAGGTAAAATGCTCGACAACCGATACGAGATTTTGGAGTGCATCGGGACCGGGGGCATGGCGGTGGTGTACAAGGCCCGCTGCCATCGGCTGAACCGGCTGGTGGCCATCAAGATCTTGAAGCCGGAGCTGGCCCAGGACGCCGATTTCCGCCGCCGCTTCCACGACGAGTCCCAGGCGGTGGCCATGCTGTCCCACGCCAACATCGTGTCGGTATACGACGTGAGCCGGTCCGACGGACTGGACTACATCGTCATGGAGCTGGTGGACGGGCTGACCCTGAAGCAGTATATGCAGCGCCGGGGCACCCCCCTGAACTGGCGGGAGGCCCAACACTTCATCACCCAGATCATGCGGGCGCTGAGCCACGCCCACGGCCGGGGCATCATCCACCGGGACATCAAGCCCCACAATATCATGGTCCTCCGGGACGGCAGCGTGAAGGTCACCGACTTCGGCATCGCCCAGCTGGCCAGCGCCGCCCAGAACACCATGACCCAGGAGGCCATTGGGTCGGTCCACTATATCTCCCCGGAGCAGGCCAAGGGCAGCCATGTGGACTGCCGCACCGATATCTACTCAGCGGGGGTGGTGCTCTACGAGATGCTCACCGGCCGCCTGCCCTTCGAGGGGGACACCCCGGTGGCGGTGGCCATCCAGCACATCAAATCCATCCCCGTGCCGCCCTGTGACCTGAACCCGGACATCCCCAAGGGGCTGGAGGCCATCACCTTGAAGGCCATGGCCCCGGACCTGGTTCAGCGCTACGCCTCCGCCGAGGAGATGCTGGACGACCTGAAGGAGTTCCGCAAGAACCCGGACTTTGAGCCCAGCGCCCCGGACCCGGAGGAGGAGCCGGACGAGCCCACCATGGTGGTGCCCACCAGGATCGTCACGGCCTCGGTGCGGGTGCCGGAGCGCCGGGAGCCGGAGCGGGCGCCCCAGCCGGAGCGCCGCCAGGCCCGCCGCCGGGAGGAAGAGTACGACGATTACGATTATGAGGAGCCCAGCCGGGGAGGCAGCGTGGCGGCGGTGGCCGTGGCGGTGGTGATGATCCTGGCCTTCATCGGGATCGTGGGTTACTTCCTGGTCAATTATATGCTCAAGGAGATGTTTGCACCGGCCACGGAGTACGAGGTGCCCAAGCTGCTGGGCTACACCCTGGAGGAGCTGGAGCGGGACAAGACCATCCAGGGGGCTTTCCAGATCGTAGAGGGCCCCGTCATGAACAGCGAGGAATATGAGGAGGACCAGATCTGCGCCCAGTCCCCCGAGGCCGGGACCAAGGTGAAGGAGGGCTCCTTGACCATCACGGTGAACGTGGCGGGAGGGGACGACGCCACTTACCTGGGGTCTGTGGTCAACCGGGACGCCAGGGAGGTGGTCAAGGAGCTCCAGGACCTGGGACTTCAGGTGAGGCAGGAGCAGGTCTTTGACGACGCGATCACCGTGGGCTTTGTGGTCTCCTGCTCCCTGGTGGAGGGCAGTGAGGTGAACAGAGGGGACGAGGTGATCCTCTACGTCAGCAAGGGGCCGGAGAAAATTCCCGTGAATATGCCGCCGCTGACCAGCATGACGTTGGAAAGAGCCGAGGCGACCCTGACCGGGATGGGGCTGGTGGTCGGTGATGTGCAGCGTCATTACAATAATGAATACCCCAAGGATCAGGTGTATTGGCAAAGCATAGGCGCGAATAATGAAGTAGAGAAGGGCACGAAGGTGGACCTGTACGTGAGCGACGGCCCGGAGCCGGAGCCCTCGGCGGAGCCCAGCCCCTCCGACGAACCCCCGGCCAGCGATCAGCCGCCGGAGAGCGGACCCCTCCCCGATCCCACCCAGGATGTGGGCGCCACCGCCGTCACCAAGGATATCACGGTGGACCTGAGCGCATATTCGGGGCTGGTGAATGTGCGCATCGTGGTGGGCAATCAGGAGATCCACAACACCCCGGTGGACGCCGACCAGAACCTGACCTTCACCAAGCGGGCCACCGCCTCCGGGGACCAGATGGTGTATATCTACATCAACGAGAATCTGGTGGACAGCCACTGGGAGCATTTTCGGTGATGACAGGGCGGATCGTCAAGGCCCTCAGCGGGTTCTACTATGTGGACACCGGGGCGGGGGAGCCCGTCCCCTGCCGTGGGCGGGGAAAGCTCCGCCACCAGCGGCTCAGTCCCCTGGTGGGCGACCAGGTGGACGTCACCCCCACTGAGGACGGGAAGGGGATGGTGGACGCTGTCCTCCCTCGGAAGAACCAGTTCAGCCGCCCCGCCGTGGCCAACATCCAGCAGATGGTGATTGTGTGCTCCGGGGCGGTGCCGGTGACCGACCCCTTCCTCATCGACCGCATGGCGGCCATGGCGGAGTGGAAGGGGTGCGAGCCCCTCATTGTATTCAATAAGTGCGACCTGGAGCGGGCGGAGGAGCTGGTCCGGCTCTATCAAGAGGCGGGCTTTCCCACGCTCCAGGTCAGCGCGGAGACGGGGGAGGGGATGGACGCCCTGGCCGCCGCCCTGGCCGGAAAGGTGTCCGCCTTCACCGGCAACTCCGGGGTGGGTAAGTCCAGCATCCTCAACGCCCTCCAGCCCGGCTTCGGCCTGGAAGTGGGAGAGGTCAGCGAAAAGCTGGGCCGGGGCCGCCATACCACCCGCCATGTGGAGCTTTTCCCGGTGGCGGGAGGGTTGGTGGCGGATACGCCTGGGTTTTCCTCCTTTGACGTGGAGCAGATGGAGGCCATTCCCAGGGAGGAGCTGGCCTCGGCCTTCCGGGAGTTCGGCCCCTATGCGGACCAGTGCCGCTTCCAGGGCTGCGCCCACGTGAAGGAGCGGGGGTGTGCCGTCCGGGCGGCGGTGGAGGAGGGGAAGATCGCCTCCAGCCGCCATAAAAGCTATGTCCGCCTTTATGAGCAGGCCAAGGAAATTCCCCAGTGGGAGCTGGAAAAGAACAGGAACAAATGAAATGAGGACGCCCCGCCGAGCTTGCCCGGCGGGGCGTCCTGTGCGTTAGAGATGCCTAGGAACATATCTTGAACAATGGGGCTGAGCCCATCTTGGTTTTTTCGTACTGCCGTCAGACGTTCAGATACGGGTAATAGGCGACGTAACAGAAAACGTTCATCTCATGGGCGTCGGCGCCGCTGCGATTCTGAAACGCCATGCGCTCGCTGGTCTCAAACATGATTTTTCATCCCCTTTCCTTTTTGGCGTCATATGGAGAAGCTAAGGCTTCCTATTATTTTGTCTCAAGAGTGGAACAGATACTGGATCAGGGTTTTAACACCGCTGACGATTTTCCGTTCCTCAGCGCCCCAGCGCTGCTGCATCTCCATCAGGTCGTTACAATCGTGCATGGTGCTACTCACCTCCTTTACGAACACTAGTATACTACCATGCGATAAAAAATGGAAGTGGGGACCTGTACGATATCCACAAAAAATAGGACTGATTTTTGTGCACAAAAACTGAAAAACGCAAACTAGATAGGCATGTCCTTCAAATACACGTCTGAAGTCCACATTTTGTCCCGAAAATTGCAGGAACAGGACAGCCTCCATTCACATATGCTGAATTATCATCCGGCAGCGAGAAAGGGGGCGTTTTCATGCGAGTCGTGGTGGTGAAGTTCCCCAAGGCCCTGTGCGGCCTGATGCGCAGGATTTTCCACATGGAGTGAAGGCGGCATATCCGGGGGCAGCCTCTCATATAGTGAGGACAGAACAGGAGCAAGGAGAGGAAGCCTATGGATATGGAGCTGAAGCGGGTCGCGCTGGAGGGGTATCGGTGCGTGGCCCATACCATGTTCTCCCAGGAAGAGACCCTGGAGAGCATTGTGCCCGACGCCTGCCCGGACATCGCACGGATCGTGTCCGCCTCCGGCAAGGCGTTTCTCAAGGACAAGGAGTTGGGGGAGGGGACCCTGCGACTCAATGGCACGGCCAAGGTGACGGTGCTGTACATACCCGAGGGGGAGGAGACGCCCCGGTCGCTGGAGGTGTCCATCCCCTTCCAGTGCGTCCGGGACGATCCCCAGTTCCACGCCGGATGCCCGGTGCTGGCGGACCTGCAGGCCCCTACGGCTGACGCACGGACCATCAACCCCAGGAAGATGCTGGTGCGGGTGGGGTTGTCCGTGTGGGCGGCGGCCTATGAGCGGGAGCGGCGGGAGCTGTCCGCCGACTTGACCGGCGGCGAGGGGGAGGGCCTGCAAAAGCAGGTGGCGTCCCGGAAGTGCTGCATCATCCCGGAGGTGTCGGAAAAGACCTTCACCTTCTCCGACGTGCTGCGCCCCCCGGCCTCCCGGCCTGAGATCGAGGAACTGCTGCTTTACCGTGCGGAGCTGGGGACGGTGGATGCCAAGTTCATCGGCAAAAAGCTGGTGCTCAAGGGGGACGTGCAGCTGTCGGCGGTGTACCGCGCCGGAGAGGGGCTGAGCCAGGCCCGGTTTGAACTGCCCTACTCCCAGATCCTGGACATCGGCGAGGTGCCCGACGAGGCGGAACCCGAGGTGGCGGTGGCGCTGAAAAGCGTGGACTGCCGGGCCCGGGAGGGAGAGCTGGAGGTGTCCCTGGAGCTGCTGGCCCAGGCGGCGGTGTGGGAGCGCCGGAGCGTGGAGCTCATCGGCGACGCCTACTGCGTGGGGAAGCCCATCGACGTGGAGCGGTCGCCGGTTCGGCTGTGCACCCTGGCCGAGCGGTCCGCCCGCCGGGAGATGGGCCGGAAGCTGTGCGAGTCGGGGATTCCGGCCAAGCAGGTGCTGGACTGCGCCGCCACGGTGTCCTCTCTGGCGGGGGCCCCCGCCGAGGGTGGCATGGAGTTCACCGCCCAGGTGAACGCCGCCGTTTTGTACCTCAGCGAGGACGACGCTCTGTGCGGGGTGGAGACGGACATTCCCGTGACCTGCCGGGTGGACGTGCCGGAGGGCTGTGCCTGTGTCTGCCGGTGCCGTGCGGTGGGGGAGGCCACCGCCGTTCCCGTCACCGGGGGGCTGGAGGTGCGCTTTGAGGCGGAGTTCGCCTGGACCCTCACCAGGGAGGAGCAGGTAAGCTGCGTCTCCGAGGTGAGGCCGGGGACGGCGGAGGAAGGCGGGCCCCGCCCGTCGGTGGTCATCCGCCGGGTAGAACGGGGAGAGGCCCTGTGGGACATCGCCAAGTCCTGTGCCTCTACTGTGGCGGACATCCGTTCCGCCAACAGCCTGCCTGGGGAGGAGGCGGAGGTGGGCACACTGCTGCTCATCCCCGCCCGGAGAAACTGAAATGTAAAAAAAGACGGCGCGGACCAGGCCCGCGCCGTCTTTCTGCATCTTTTAGAGGGAGTGCTGTCAGATCACGTGGTGGTTTTTCCATTTACCCCGGAGGAAGTGGACCAGGAACACGGCGCCCCGGACGATCCAGTCGGCGAACATGGCCAGCCATACCCCCAGCAGGCCCAGCCCCATGCCTAGCCCCAGCAGGTAGCTCATGCCGATGCGGCAGATCCACATGGACAGCATGGACACCACCATGGTGAACTTGGCGTCCCCCGCCGCCCGGAGGGCGTTGGGCAGGGTGAAGGACATGGGCCAGAAGATAGTGGCGAACACCGAGTTCCAGCGTAGCACCTGAATGGCGATGGCGGCGGTGGCGGGGGTCAGGTTGAACAGGGGCACCAGCGCCGGCGCGGCGAAAAACAGGCAGACGCAGGAGACTCCCATGGCCAGATAGGACACCTTCATCAGCTTTTTGGTGTAGTCCACCGCCTGGTCGTGGTCACTGGCTCCCATGCACTGGCCGATGACCGTCACCATGCTCAGGCCCACCGCCTGGCCGGGGACGTTGATGAATGCGGCGATGGAGTTGCTGATGGCGTTGGCCGCCACGGCGGAGCCCTGGATGGCCAGGTTCACCCCCATGTCGAAGGAGGTAACCAGCCGGAGCACCAGCAGCTTGCCCACCTGGAACATGCCGTTCTCAATGCCCGCCGGCACGCCCACCCGCAGGATAGCGCGGACCATTTTCCACTGGAGCTGAGGGTGGAAGGGGTCCTCCACATACACCGGCAGGTTTTTCCGGGTGATTTTCACCCCGATGATCACCGCCGCCGCCATTCGGGAGGTCAGGGTGCCCAGTCCGGCCCCGGCGGCCCCCATGTTAAAGCCGTAGATCAGCAGGGCGTTGACGGCGATGTTGATGAGATTGACGATGAGGGAGTTGAACATGGACACCTTGCTGTTGCCCATGGCCCGGAACAGGGCGGCCCCCGAGTTGTAAATGGCGATAAAGGGGTAGGCCGCCGCCGTCAGCAGAAAATAGATGAGGGCGGAGTCCATCACCTCCTGGGTAATGTCGCCGAACAGCAGCCGCAGGATATGCTCCCGCAGGAGGAGGGCCAGCACCATCAGGGCCAGGGCGGCCAGCAGCACCGCGTACAGCAGCTGCCTGGCCGCCGACCGGGCGCTTTCCGGCTCCCGACGGCCTAGGTACTGGGCTACCACCACCGCCCCGCCGGTGGACAGGGCGGAAAAGATATTGATGATGAGAATGTTGATATTGTCCACCAGGGACACCCCGGACACCACCGACTCACCGGCGGTGGTGACCATCATGGTGTCGGCCATGCCCACCGTCATCAGCAGTAGCTGCTCGATGACCAGGGGGATCATAAGCCGGACCAGATCCTGGTTGGAGAACATGGGCTTTTGGGCCCTTACCGTGGTTTCCATGACACACCTCGCGCTTTGACAGGCGGACCCGCCTGACGTTTCAGAGGCCATTGTAGCACGGTATTTCCCCGGTGGATACCGTGTTTTTTCACGAAAAAACGGCAAAATACAGGGGTTTAGCTGGCACAAAAGCGCCGCGGACCGCGATGGCGCTCACCGCAGGAGCAGGCCCACGTCCTCCATCCCCCGCTGGGCCAGGAATTTGGCCCGGGGGGACTGGCGCAGCACCTCCCGGATGTCCATGACCAGGGAGCTGGCCTCGCTGGTGTCCCGCACCACGCTGAACTGCCGGTGGACGTTGTACATGCCGCCGAAGCTCTGGGCCAGCTGGCCGTACATGGCGCCGTAGGCCCCCTGGAGCCGGGTGACCCACCGGCGGTCGGCGGTGAGGACCTCCAGGGCGGCCCGGGCGGCCTGGCGGGTGGTGACGTCCAGCCCATCCAGCCGGAGGGCCCGGGCGGTGACCCGGAACCGAGGCAGGGTGACGTTGGATTCCCCCACCTGGAGGGAGAGCCCCCGCTGGGTCCACAGTTTGGCCGAGCCCAGGTTCAGCCCCGGGTCCACCTGGACCCTGCCGCAGTTGCCGAAGAGGCAGCCGCCGATGTCGCCGTCGGGGCCGCCGCCCTGGGCCTTGGCCACCTTGGCGGAGCCGGTGATGGCGATGTCGCCGCAGGCCCCCTGAATGCCCGCGCCGATGGCGGCGGCGCAGCAGGAGGCCTGGGCGGTGACGGTGCCGCCCTGGATGCGGATGTCGCCCACCGCCGCGCCCAGCGCCCCGCCGATGCCCGCGCCGCCGCCGGAGCCGGTGGCGACGACGGTGCCCCCTCGGATAAAGATGGAGTCGGTCTGGCCGGTAGCCGCGCCGCTGTCCCGGCCCACGCCCGCCCCGCCCGCGCCGCCGGTGGCGGTGAGGAGGCCGTCGGGGAGGCTTCGATCCCCTTTGGGCTGGTCGATGGTCAGGGAGGTGCCCTCCCCCAGGGACACCCCGGCGCAGCCCGGACCGCTCTCAAACACGTTGTCCGTCCCCCGCTGGAGCAGCAGGGTGACAGCGTTCCCACGGCCCAGGTCAAAGGCCCGGCCCTCGGCGACCCGGCACTCCACCCCGTCCAGGGTGAGCTCCAGCCTGCCGATGTTGTCGGCCAGGACGATCCGCCCGCTGAAGGGGAGCTGGTTGGCGTCCGTCCCCGTTCCGCCGGACAGGGCGGTGACCTGATCGGTGAGTATGTGGAGGGTGTGGGTTTCCTCCTCGTACCGCCAGTCCACCCCCGGCTCGCCGCCGGTGACGGTGAAGGGGTTGGGGTACATGGAGACCGATTGAAAGACGCCCGCTTTGTCATCCCAGCGCACGTAGAGGTGCCTGGTGCGGGGGAGGCCCGCCTTGTCCCGGCCCCGGAGGATCACCGTGTGGGCGGGGCGGTCCTGGTCGTTTCCCTTCAGCAGCCACAGCCGGACCGGGTCCGGCTGATCCTGGGGAGACAGGGCCAGCCGTCCCTGCTTTCCGTCCACCCCCAGGGAGGTGAGAGAGCTCCATCCGGGGAGGAGAGTCTTCCACACGATGTCAAAGGGGGTCAGCGGCTTTCCCTGGGCGTTTTGGACGGTGATGCCCTCCGCCGCCAGCAGGGAGACCGGGCCGTCCACCACCACCTGGGCCTGGGAGCCCGGCGCGGCGCCCTCCAGCTCCACCGCGCCCTCTATGAGCCGCAGAACGCTGGACGCGTTTCCCCGGAGCAGGCCCGCACGCAGCAGCCCGCCGCCTTCTACGGTGAGGGTGGTCCCCTGGGCCAGCTGGAGCTGGGCCAGGGTGTTCACCCCGGCAATGTTCAGCCGGGCCTGGGCGGCCTGGGCGGTGAGCAGGGGGGAGGCAATCTGATGGAGGGTCACCGTTCCGCCGCCCGCCAGCCGCAGGGCGGGGGCCTCCTGCCCCAGCCCCCGGAGGAGCAGGTTTTCCGCTCCGTTTGCTGTCAGCGCGCCGGTCTGGGGGGCCAAAAACACGCCGGACAGGTCCCGGCCGGATGTCTGAACCGTCCCCAGCTCCGCTGCCGTCATCATCTGAGACGCGGCGCTCTCCGGCGAAGGGCTCAACCCGTCCAGCAGGGCCATCAGCCCGTCCCCGGAGCCCCCCAGGGCGTCCAGCAGCCCCATGAGCAGCTCCAGCTCCCCGCCGCCGGTGAGCAGGTCGGCCATGGAGGGCATGGCCGCCAGCCCGTCCCCGCCGGACAGCAGAAGGTTGGTCAAAAATGCTTCCAGCCCGGGGGCGGTGCCGGCGGAGAACTGGGCCTGGAACTCCTCCAGGCTGGTGAAGACGCCGCCGGTGAGCAGGTCCACCGCCTCGTCGGGGGAGAGACCCTGGGCCACCGTCTCCAGGAACTGCCGCAGGCCCTCCGCCGCCTGCTCCGGGTCCAACGGCTCCGAGGCGGTCCCCCCGGCGATGACCGAGCCCAGGTACAGCGCGGCCAGGTAGCCCCCGGCGGGGCTGCTGTCCAGGGGGAGCCTGCCCAGGGCTGCCAGCAGCTCCGGGCCGCTGGCGGAGGCGTCCACCCCCAGGGCGGCCAGCAGAGACGCCCGGTCCGGGGCGGTCCCTCCCAGCCCCCGCAGGAGCCAGCTGGGCAGGGCCTGGGTCCCGTCCCCCTTGGCGGACAGGCCCTCCATCACCGCGTCCACCAGGGCGTCCAGCCCGTCTATGCCGTCCCCATCCTGGAACAGGCCCGCCTTTATGCCCTGCCTGGCCACCCGGTCGATCTCACCCCGGAGACGGTCCAGCTCCTCCTGGAGGGCGTCCCGGTCCAGCTCGCCTCCGTCCGCGGACCGCTGGGCCAGCTCCTCCATTTTGCCCAAGCCATCCTGGACCTCCGCCAGGGCGGCCTCCCCGGACTGAAGGGTCCGCCGCCCCTCCCGGACATGCCGCTCCGCCTGGTTCACTCTGGTCATCAGCTGGCGCAGGGTGTCCGACACGGTGGCCGCCGTTCGGTTGGGCCCCTGCTGGACCTTGGCCAAGGCGGACTGTTTCTCCGCCTTGCCGGTCCCCTGATACCGGGGCACGGATATGTTCCTATTTCTGCGAATGCTCAGCTCTCCCATCTCATGGGCCTCCTTCCGCCGGGCCGCTGAAGCCGCCTCTTTTTTTATAATATCGTCCCAACGGCGGGAAAGTTAAGACAAAGCGCTCCCCCGGCCCAGCCAGGGGAGCGCTTGCGTCCGCTCAATACGCCGGATTGTCCACGTTGACCTTGTCCACCTCCTGATAGGGGGCCAGGGTGGACACCATCTTCACCGGCTCGTCGTAGGCGTTTTTCACATAGTGGACCTCGCCGGGCTCGATGTGGATCAGGTCGCCCGCGCTGAGCACGTGCTTGACGCCGTCCACCACGATGTCCACCTTGCCCTCCAGGATGAAGAAATCCTCCTCCATCACATTGTGATAGTGGGCCTGGAAATCCTCCCCGGGGCGGAAGCGCACCAGAGCGAAATTCATCCGGGGGCCCTTCATCAGGTATTTGGGGCCGCTCTCCCCGAAGCGGTACTCGCGCTCGTTCTCATTGACAATAAACATACGATTCTCCTCCATTCCAAAAGTCGGCCCAAGGGCTCACAGGCCGGGGGCGGTCCACATATTCCGGGTCAGCCCCTGATCGCACAGCGCCAGCTGGGCGGGGTAGAGCTTTTTCCAGTTGGCATACAGCGCGTCGTACACAGGCTTCACCGAGGAGTCGGGCTGGAACTGCCGGTCCCATTTCACCGTACGCTCCACGGCCTCCTCCACATCGGCGTACAGACCCACGCCCACGCCTGCCAGGATGGCGGCCCCCAGGGCGGTGGCCTCCTTCACCACGGGCACCTTCACCGGCTTGCCGGTGACGTCGGCCACGATCTGGCTCCACAGGGGGCTCTTGGCCGCGCCCCCGGCGAAGATCAGCTCGTCGGGCTCGTGGCCGGTGGCCTCCTTCACCAGCTCAATGTGGCTGCGCACCAGCAGGGCGGTGTTCTCCAGAATGGCCCGGTAGAAGGTATATTTGTTGAATTTCTCCGGCTCCAGCAGGAAGTTGGTGAAGGTGGGGCTGGCGTGCTTCCAGTTGATGAAGTTCATGGTGTCGCTGAAACAGCACTGCATCCCGCAGCACCCGGCGGGGATGTCTTTGGCTTTCTCATTCATCAGGTCGTAGGGGTCCCGGCCGGTGCGGCGGGCCTCCTCCACCTCGGCCTGGCAGAACCCGTCCCTAAACCAGCGCATCACCAGGCCGGGCTTGAAGGCCAGGGCCTCGTACTGCCACAGGCCGGGCAGGGCGGCGCAGTTCACCCGAACCCGGCAGCCCGGGTCGGTTTTGCCGGAGTCGGTGTTGAACTCATACTGCCAGAAACTGCCCCCGAACACGGCGGCCTGGTTGGCCTTGCAGGCCCCCACGCCGATGGCGCCCAGCTGACAGTCGCCGCCCCCCACCACCACGGGGGTGCCCTCCAGCAGGCCGGTGCCGGCCGCGCCCTTGGCGCTCACCTGGGCGAAGTTGACGCCGCACTCCACTACGGGCGGGAAGATGTCCGAGCGCAGGCCGCACTTTTGGGCGATCTCCGGCAGCCAGTCCCGGCTTTGCAGGTCCATGATGCCGGTGGTGCTGCCGTTGCTGGGCTCCACCGCCAGCTTTCCCGTGAGCTTGTAGATGAGCCAGTCGTTGAACATGCCCACCGCGGCGGTCTTCTCATACACCTCCGGCAGGTTGTCCCGCACCCACAGGATCCGGGGCAGGGCCCCCAGAGCGTAGGTCTGGCCGGACTTTAAGTACACTTCCTTCTCCAGCGCCGGGTCCAGCTTCTTGAGCTGGCCCACCTGGGCGTCGCTGCGGGCGTCCACGTTGGCGCAGGCCCAGATCTCGTTGCCGTCTTTGTCGTAGAGCAGGATGCCCTCCCGCATACAGGTGGTGGACAGGGCGGCGATGTCTGCCGGGGCGATGCCCGTCTCCTCCAGCACCCCCCGGATACAGCCCCGGGCCAGCTCCCAGTTGTGGACCCAGTCGAAGTCCATGCTTCCGGGCCAGCGGGGGTCCTCCCGGTGGGACCACTCCCGCTGGACGCAGCCCACCTGTTCCCCGTCCAGGGAAAAGACCACGGCCCGGACACTGCCGGTGCCCGCGTCCACCGCCATCAGATATTTCGCCATGGGGATACCTCCTAAAAATAGATTGATATTGAAAATTGATTGGATTTGGATGACGCCGTCACGGCTCCGCCTCCAGGAGGAGCTGGGCGGTGTCCTCGTCGGTGATGAGCACGTCCAGGTAGCCGCCCCGGAGGACGGCCAGAATGGCCTCCGCCTTGTCCGGCCCCCCCGCCGCGCCGATGACGTTGTCCAAGGTCCTGAGCTGGTCCATGGGGGTGCTCATCAGCCGCCCCTCCAGGTCGTGGGACACCACCTGTCCGTTTTTGTCCAGGAAGTGGCTGAGCACGTCGCCCACGGCCCCCCGCATTTTGAGAAAAGTAAAATCGTTGTGGTTGAGGGTGCCGTTTTTCACGATGGTGGCCCGGTCGTTGAGGCAGCCGATGCCCACCACGCTCATGCTGGACAGTGGGATCATGCGGAAGATCTCCTCCACGTCCGGCTCCCGCCGCAGGGAATCCCGCAGGGCGGCGCTGGACAGCAGCAGGGGGGAGGGGATGAGGTACAGCCGGGCGTTGAACACGTTGGAGTTGGTGTTGGGCAGGTAGTAGTTCACGCCCCCCGCCAGGCTGACCACGTTCAGCGGAACCTGGGCGGCGGTGGCCAGGTGGTTGAGGATGCGGCTGGTGGTGTCGCCGTAGCCCATGTTGATAAAGGCGTTGTCCGCCGCACGGCGCAGTATGTACATGGCGGTGGCCTGGGCAATGCTCTCATTGGGGCTGGCCAGGGTGGACGCCCCGGGGACGATGAAGATGTCCCGCAGGCTGTAGCGGGCGAGCAGCTCCCGCTCCATCTCCATCCGGCGGCCGCTGTCCTGCTGGACGTTGAACTGGATGATCCCGGTCTGCCGGGCCCGCTCCAGCAGGGCGATGACCTTGGAGCGGCTCACCCCCAGCAGGTGGGAGATATTCTGCTGGGTATAGTTTTCGATGTAGTAGTACCACACCGCTTTGATCATCAGCCGGTGCTCATAATCGGCCCTGTTGAGCCTGTCAATTTTTTCCTCCATTGCATCCGCTCCAAAAATTCGACAAAAGTTTTGAACTCAAGCAAATGTTTTGTGCCAATAGTATAGCACCGGCCCGCGTCCACTGTCAAATGATTGCGGGAGAATTCCTCAATTTTCCGTAAAATCGTGAAAAATGCCAAAATGCGGCAATTATTATTGTGTGTTTTCGACAAAAAGACTCGCTTTTCCACCGGGGACTGATGATTTTTCGCCGAAAATTGCCAAAAAATTCACGGGAGAATCGGGTCCGCGCTGTTGACAAACGCGGGAAAAAACCTTATGATAGGGCAAAGCGCAAAAGCTGGTTTCTCAGGACATTTGTGCGTTGCCGCACAGGAATGGGGGAGTTCAAATGGAAGCCGTCGGAAACCCGGGGAAAAACGTCCCCCTGCTGACCGTGCGGGGCATTTACAAGTCCTTTGGATTGAACGCGGTGCTCAAGGGCATCGATCTGGACGTAATGCCCGGCGAGGTGCTGGCCCTCATCGGCGGCAACGGCGCGGGCAAGTCCACCTTGATGAAAATCGTCATGGGCATATACAGCCACGACAGCGGCCAGCTGTCGGTGAACGGGGAGCCGGCGGCTCTGAACCGGCCCGCCGACGCCCTGGCCCGGGGCATCTATATGGTGCCCCAGGAGCCCCTGCTCTTCCCCAACATGAACGTGGAGGAGAATATCACCATCGGCTTTGACCGAAGTAAATCGGAGCTGCACCGGGAGCTGGCGGACACCATGGCGGGCATCGGCTGGAACCTGGACCTGAGCCGGAAGGCCAGCAGCCTGTCCATCGCCGAGCAGCAGCTGGTGGAGATTCTCCGGGGTATCCTGCGCCACGCCCGCTTACTTATTTTGGATGAGCCCACTTCCGCCCTCACCTTCGACGAGGTGAAGAGCCTGTTCAAGGTGGTCCGGGACCTGCGGGAGAAGGGCATCGGCATCATTTACATCACCCACCGTTTGGCGGAGGTGTTCGACATCGCCACCCATGTGGCCATCATGCGGGACGGCATGATCACCATCCAGGGCCCGGTGGAGAACTTCACCCGGGAGGACCTGGTGAAGGGCCTGCTCCCGCCGGACGCCGCCGACCACACCCAGGCGAAGGGCGCCGCTGTCTCCAAAGTGGACTACTCCGCCAAGCCTGTGCTGGAGCTGGAGAATTTCAGCGGCTACGGCTTCTCGGACGTGAGCCTGAAGGTGTGGCCGGGGGAGATTTTGGGCGTGGCCGGCGTGGTGGGCGCGGGGCGCACCGAGATGGCCACCACCATCTTCGGCATGGACAAGGCGCTGGGGGGCAGGGTGCTCCTCAACGGCAGGGATATCACCGGCAAAAAGACCCGGCAGGTCATCGCGGCGGGGCTGAACTATGTGCCGGAGGACCGGCACCTCAACGGCCTGTTCAAAATCTGTGACGTGTCCGCCAACACCACCAGCGCCAGCCTCTTTGGAGGCGCTTTGGGCAAGGTGCTGATCAACCGCAGGGCGGAATATGATATCACCGAGAAATACGTGAAGAACTTCCGCACCAAGGTCACCGGACACGACCAGCTGGCGGGCAGCTTGTCCGGCGGCAACCAGCAGAAGATCGTCATCGGCCGGTCCTTGGCCACCGACCCCGGCGTGGTCATTCTGGATGAGCCCACTCGGGGCATCGACGCCGCCGCCCGGGGCGACGTGTACCACATCATCCATCAGCTCCGGGAGCAGGGGCTGTCTATCCTGCTGATTTCCAGCGACATGGAGGAGCTGGAGGAGCTGGCCGACCGGGTGGTGACCATGTACCAGGGCCGCGTCAACGCCCAGTTCCAGAAGGCGGATATCAATCAGGACAATCTCACGGCCGCCGCCTTTGGCATCGTGAAACGGGAGGCGAAAGAGGCATGAGCGCGGTAAAGAAATTTTTCAAGGCCAGGGAGTTTACCAGCTTCCTGTTCCTGGTGGGCCTGTTCCTTATCGTGGGCGTCATCAACCCGGCGTTCCTGACCCTGGACAACGTCAGCGCCTGCTTCAACTCCTCCGTGGTGTACACCCTCATCGCCGTGGGCATGGCCTTCGCCATCTTCATTGGCGAGATCGACGTGTCGGTGGGCTCCACCATGGGCCTGTCCGCCGCCGTGGCGGGCACCATGATCCAGAACGGCTCCAACTGGCTGGCGGCCTTCGCCGTGGCCATCCTCATCGGCGTGGTGGTAGGCCTGGTCAACGGCTGGGGCGTGGCCATCATGAAGATCCCCTCCCTCATCTTCACCTTGGGCACCAACGGCATCCTCCGGGGGCTGATGTACTTGCAGGTGGGGGTGGAGCAGGTCAACAGCCTGCCCAAGGAGTTCAAGGACGTGTCGTCCATGACCCTCATCGGCAGCTTCACCATCTACTACTGCTGCGCGGTGGCGCTGACCATCGGCATCCACTTCCTGCTCACCCGCACCAAACGGGGGCGCTGGTTCATCGCCGTGGGCGACAACGCCGGAGGCGCGGAGCTGGTGGGCATTCCCGCCACCCGCACCAAGGTGATGGCCTACCTGATCTGCGGCGTGCTCAGCGCGGTGGCGGGCATCATCTTCGCCAGCCGCATCGGCATCGTCACCTCTCTGAGCGGCAACGGCTACGAGATGAAGGCGGTAGCGGCCTGTGTGCTGGGCGGCATCAGCCTGTCCGGCGGCGTGGGCTCGGTGATCGGCGCGGGCGTTGGCGCGGTGATCATGGCCTCCATCAGCTATCTGCTGGTGTTTATGCAGTTCCCCTCCAACTACGATAACGCCATCACCGGTGTCATCCTCATCACCATTGTGGTGGCGGACGCGCTGATGCAGCGCCGGGCGGCGGTGAACAACCGCCACGCCCGCCTGGCCGCCCGCACCTCGGCGGCCCCCGGTGGAAAGGAGGCGGCAGAGCAATGAGCGAGCCCAATGCGAAGCTGGGCGGTCAGGGTGGTCTGCGCCGCCTGTGGAACGGCCCCAATTTCCGCTGGAATTTCTTCCTGCTGATTTTGCTGATCGGTGAGTGCGCCGTGTTCGGCGCGGCGAATGAGAAATTCCTCTCCCTCACCCGCGTTTTCACCGCCGCCAACGACTTTCTGCCCATCTGCATGATCTCTATTTTCGTCACCTTCGTCATGATTACCGGCGGCATCGACATCCAGGTGTCCTCCATCGTGGGCTTGACCTCCATCGTCATCGGCGTGGCCTGGCAGGACTTCGGGCTGAATATCTGGGCCGCCGTGGCCCTGGCGGTGGTGGTGGCAGCCCTGTGCGGGGCGCTGTCCGGGTTCTTCATCGCCTATTGCGGCGTGCAGGCCATGGTGGTCACCCTGGGCGGCAGCTTCCTGTATACGGGCCTGGCCCTGCTGGTGTCCAACCTGTCCAGCACCGAGGCTTACAAGGGCATCAGCGGCTTCCCCGACAGCTTTAAGGCCCTGACCAAGATCAAGCTGTTTGATTTCATCCCGCTGCAAATCGTCATTTTCCTGGCCATGGTGGTTGTGGCCCACCTGCTGCTCCACCGCACCAAGTACGGTCGGAAGATTTATCTGGTGGGCGTCAATCCCTCCGCGGCGGAGTATTCCGGCGTCAACAGCCGCCTGGTCATCATGTCCACCTACATTCTGTCCGCCGTGTCCGCCGCCGTCGCGGGGATCATCATGACGTCCTATCTGGGCACCGCCAAGTCCGACCTGGGCGGAAGCTTGACCATGAACATCATCACCGCCTGCGTGCTGGGCGGCACCCTGTCCACCGGCGGCAAGGGCTCCGTGCTGGGTACCGCCATGGCCGCGCTGGCCATCGGCCTGCTGCGCTTTGGCATGCCGCTGTGCTTTAAGGTTCAGGCCCAGTATCTGGACATCCCCGTGGGCGTCCTGCTGGTGGTGGTTGTTGTGGGCCGGGCCGTGGCCGGCAACCCCAATGTTATCGCCTGGTTCGGCAGGCTGCGCGGCAGGGGAAAAGAGAGCAAGGCCGGCGCCTGACAAGGTATATTCCGGGGTCTTGGGGCCCCTGAATATAAAAACACATATCAATGGAGGTATGAAAAGACATGAAACTGAAAAGACTTGCGGCATTGTTCCTGGCTCTGAGCATGATGTTCGCTCTGGCCGCCTGCGGCGGCAAGCCCGCCGAGTCCAAGGCTCCCGCTGAAGAGTCCAAGGCCGTGGAGGAGAGCAAGGCTCCCGACGCCAACACTCCCGCTCCCGAGGGCGGCGACGGTGAGGTCAAGTCCGTGGAGGGCAAGACCGTGGCCTTCATCCCCAAGCTGACCGGCAACGCCTTCTTCGAGGTGGCCAACACCGGTGCCCAGGAGTTCGCCAAGGACTGGGGCATCAATGTTGAGTACATGGGCGACGCCACCGCTTCCGCCGCCGCTCAGGTGGCCGTCATCAACAACGCCGTGGCTCAGGGCGTGGACGCCATCTGCATCTCCACCGTGGACGCCGCCGGCGTGGCCGACGCGCTGAAGGCCGCCATGGACGCCGGCATCGTGGTCTGCACCTGGGACTCCGACGCCGCCGCCGGCGACCGCGCTCTGATGGTCTCCCAGGGTACCCCCGAGGTGCTGGGCCAGATGCTGGTGGACCTGGCCGTCAACGGCCTGAAGGACCGCGGCGTGGACCCCGAGAAGGACGCCGTCAAGTATGCCTGGCACTACTCTCAGGCCACCGTCACCGACCAGAACTCCTGGCAGGTTGAGGGCGAGAAGATCATCAAGGAGAAGTACCCCAACTGGGAGAACGTCCATTCCGACAACTACTACTCCGAGCAGGACGCGGAGAAGTCCGTCACCATCGGCGAGGCCGTGCTGGCTGACAACCCCGACATCGACCTGATCATCTGCAACGACTCCACCGCTCTGCCCGGCCAGCTCCAGGCCGCCGAGAACAAGGGCCTGACCAAGGATGACGTGACCATCACCGGCTTTGCCACCCCCAACGCCATCAAGCAGTACTGCACCAACGGCACCCTGTTCAACTGGGGCCTGTGGGACTGCAAGATCCAGGGCGGTCTGGGCTGCTATGTGGCCGCCTACATCGCCGCCGGTAACGACGTGAAGGTGGGCGACGTGATCAGCGTCCCCGGCATCGGCGACTGCGAGGTCATGCCCAACAACTGCCTGAATCCCGACGATGCCACCGCCGACACCAACAACGGCGTGGTGCTGCTGCCCGATCGCGCCGTGTTCAACGCGGAGAACATGGACCAGTACGACTTCTAATTAAGTCAACTGTTCTAAAGCGGGCCCATAGTGCCTGTAAACGGGCGGAGCGGGGCTGTGAAAAACCCCGCTCCGCTCCCAAAAGGGCGCCTGTTACGGCGCTTTTTTGGGAGCGGAGAATATCCCTCCGCCGCTGACAATTTTACCAAATACTAAGGAGGATATATTTATGGCTGATTTGGAAGGTCTGAAGGTGTCCAAGGACTACCATGTGGACGTCCCCTTTGCCAATCAAAAGGGTTTCTTCCTCAAGGGCATCAACAGCCTGGACTGGGGCATGAAGAAGCATATGGCCAACATCTTCAACCCCGAGAGCGGAAACACCGTCATGTTCGCCTTTGACCACGGCTATTTTATGGGCTCCACCGCCGGTCTGGAGCGGCTGGACCTGCTTCTGCCCCAGTTGGCCCCTTACGTGGATTGCTTCATGGGCACCCGGGGCGCTCTGCGCACCTGCGTCCCCCCCGAGATCGTGAAGAGCGTGGCCCTGCGGGTCACCTCCGGCTCCTCCATGCTCCAGGACGACCTGAGTCATGAGGTGGTGGCGGTGGACATCGAGGACGCCATCCGCATGAACGCCGACTGCATGGCGGTGCAGACCTTCATCGGGGCGGACGGCCAGCTGTCCAGCCTGGACAACCTGAATAAGGTGATCAGCGCCGGTATGCGCTACTCCATTCCCACCATGGGCGTGTGCGCCGTGGGCAAGGATATGGCCCGCACCGACCGCTTCTTCAAGCTGGCCACCCGCATCATCGCCGAGATGGGCGTGCAGGTGGTGAAGACCTACGACTGCGAGAACTTTGAGGAGGTGGTGGCGGCCTGCCCGGTGCCCATCGTGGTGGCCGGAGGCAAGAAGCTGTCCGAGCCCGACGCGCTGAAGCTGGCCTACGGCGTGATCCAGAAGGGGGCCCACGGCGTGGATATGGGCCGGAACATCTTCCAGAGCACCCACCCCGTGGCCATGGCCCAGGCGGTGTCTATGATCGTCCACAAGGGGGCCACCGACAAGGAGGCCCTGGAGTTCTTCCAGGACGAGATCCACAAGTAAGAAAACTGACCGAAGGGAGGGGAAAGACGGTTGCTTTCCCCTCTTTTTTCCTGTATAATACGAGCGGTTTTTGAATGACCGGCTATTTTTTGGGGAAATGGGAGGATACTTATGGCATTGCAAGTATTTCAAATGGTGCTGCCCATCGTCGTTATGCTGGGGCTGGGTATGCTGTGCCGCCGGAAAAACATCTTTGACATGAAGGGGTTGGCGGGGCTGAAGTCGGTGGTGGGCGACATCTGCCTGCCGGTGGTGCTGTTCAACGCCTTTTTCACAGCCCACTATTCCGGGACGGTGGCCCTCACCTTTGTGCTGGTGTATCTGAGCTTTGGGGCGGCGCTGGGGCTGGGGTTCGCCCTGCGGAGGCTGGCGGCCCCCCACGGAAAATTCTTTCCCTTCCTGCTGGCCAGCGCCGAGGGCGGTATGCTGGGCTACGCCCTGTACGGCGTGTTGATGGGGGAGCAGTCCGGCTTCGCCACTGTGGACCTGGGACAGACGGTGTTCGCCTACACGGCGTTTTTGGGACTCCTCTCCCTCACCGATGGGAGCAAGCCCACGGTGGGTGGGCTGGTGAAAAATATGGTCACCAATAAGAGCTGCATGGGTATGGCCCTGGGCATCCTGCTGGGGGTGCTGGGCGTGGGGCAGTGGGTGCTGTCCGGCCCCGCCGCTGGGGTGGTGACGGGGGTGATCTCCACCATCACCGCGCCCACCAGCGCCCTGGTGCTGCTGGTGGTGGGCTACGAGCTGGATCTGGACAAGAGCCTCCTGCGCCCGGTGGCGGTGACGGTGGTTTGCCGTCTGGCCATCATGGCCGTCCTGCTGGCGCTGACCAGCTTCATCATTTTCCAGCTGGTGCCCTACGACAAGGGGCTGCAGATCGCGCTGATGATCCTCTACGCTCTGCCCGCTCCCTTCATCATCCCCCTGTTTGCCGACGTGGGGGAGGAGGGAAGGTACATTTCCACCAGCCTGTCCGTTCATACGCTGTGCACCATCCTGCTGTTTGTGGCCATCGCGGCGTTCAGCCTGAGATGAGACGAAAAAAGCCGCTGTACCAGCTTGGTACAGCGGCTTTTGTTCGTTTTGTTCGCTTAAAATGCTCGGCCGATGTCGGTTCGAAAGTGCATGTCCTGAAAAGAGATGGGCTTGGCGGCGGCGTAGGCGTTGCCAATGGCCTGTTCCAGGGTGTTCCCTAGGGCGGTGACCCCCAGCACCCGCCCGCCGTTGGTGACGATCTGCCCGTCTTTTTCGGCGGTGCCCGCGTGGAACACCACGGCGGTTTTCCCCGCCTCCTCCAACCCGGCGATGGGATAGCCCTTTTTATAATCCAGGGGATAGCCCCCGGAGGCCAGCACCAGGCAGCAGGCGGCCTGGTCCTTCCAGCGGATGTCCAGCTTGTTCAGAGCCCCCTCCCGGCAGGCGAGGAAGATATCCATCAGGTCGCTGTCCAGCAGGGACAGCACCGCCTGGCACTCCGGATCGCCGAACCGGGCGTTGTACTCCACCACCTTGGGGCCGTCCGGGGTGAGCATCAGTCCAAAGTAGATGACCCCATGGAAGGGACGGCCCTCCGCTTTCAAGGCCCGGATGGTGGGCAGGAAGATCTCGTCCATGCACCGCGCCGCGATGTCCGGCGTGTACTGGGGCGGGGGAGAGATGGCCCCCATGCCGCCGGTGTTGGGGCCCCGGTTGCCGTCGCAGGCCCGCTTGTGGTCCTGACTGGCAGGCATGGTGGACACATGCTCGCCGTCGGCAAAGGCCAGCACCGTTACCTCCGGCCCGGTCATGCACTCCTCAATGACCACCGTGGAGCCGGATTCGCCGAACTTCTTGTCCGCCATCATCTCCCGGGCGGCGGTCTTGGCCTCGTCCACAGTGGCGGCCACCACCACACCCTTGCCCAGGGCCAAGCCGTCCGCTTTCACCACGATGGGCGCGCCCTGGGCCTCGATGTAGGCCAGGGCCTTGTCCAAGTCGGTGAAGGTTTCGTACCTGGCGGTGGGGATGTGGTACTTTTTCATCAGCTCCTTGGAGAACGCCTTGCTGGCCTCGATGACGGCGGCGCTGGCCCGGGGGCCGAAGGCGGGGATGCCCGCCCCTTCCAGGGCATCCACCATGCCCAGGGCCAGAGGGTCGTCGGGGGCCACCACCACGAAGTCCATGGCGTTGTCCCTGGCCCATTTCACCATGCCGTCTACGTCGGTGGCCTTTACGTCCACGCAATGGGCCGCCTGGGTAATGCCCGCGTTGCCGGGGGCGCAGAACAGCTCGTCAACCTTGGGGGACTGCTTTAATTTCCAACAGATGGCGTGTTCCCTGCCACCCGATCCAACCACTAAAACCCTCATAAAAACCTCCTGACGTAAGTCAAAGCAGTTTAATGTTCTTTTTCTTGCTTTTTTATTGTCGCGCTGCGAAGCGGCCAGGACGTTCGGTCGCTTTCGCTGCGACTCAAGCAAAATCCAGCCCCGCTATGCGGGCCTTGGGCTTTTGCTTTCGCTCTGCTCCAAGCTTCCTCACTGTCTGCTTCTCCGCGCTTCTTCTTTTTTCTTACAAGAAAAAGAAGAAGGCCCTTGACCTTAGTGATGGAACAGCCGGATGCCGGTGAAGGCCATCACCATATCGTGCTTGTCGGCGGTGGCGATGACGTGGTCGTCCCGGATGGAGCCGCCGGGCTGGGCGATGTACTTCACGCCGGACTTGAAGGCTCGCTCCACGTTGTCCCCGAAGGGGAAGAAGGCGTCGGAGCCCACGGTGACCCCGGACTGCCGGGAGATCCACTCCTTTTTCTCAACCTCGGTGAGCACCTCGGGGCGCACCTTAAAGGTGTCCTGCCACACCCCCTCGGCCAGCACGTCGTCGTGCTCGTCGGAGATGTAGATGTCGATGGCGTTGTCCCGGTCGGGGCGGCGGATGCCGTCCACAAACTGGAGGTCCAGCACCTTGGGATGCTGGCGCAGCCACCAGGTGTCCGCCTTGTTCCCGGCCAGCCGGGTGCAGTGGATGCGGCTCTGCTGGCCCGCGCCAACGCCGATGGTCATGCCGTCCTTTACGTAGCACACGGAATTGGACTGGGTATATTTCAGGGTGATGAGGGAGAGCAGCATGTCGTGCTTGGCCGCCTGGGGCAGATCCTGATTGGCGGTGACAATGTTTTCCAGCATCTTTTCGTCAATGGTCAGGTCGTTGTAGCCCTGCTCAAAGATGATGCCGAAAATGCTCCGGCGCTCCACGGGGGCGGGGACGTAGTCCGGGTCAATTTTCACCACGTTGTAGCCGCCCTTGCGCTTGGTTTTCAGGATGGCCAGGGCCTCGTCGGTGTAGTCCGGGGCGATGACGCCGTCGGACACCTCTAGGGCCAGATAGCGGGCGGTATCGGCGTCGCAGGGGTCGGACAGTGCCGCCCAGTCGCCGTAGGAGCACAGCCGGTCGGCTCCCCGGGCCCGGATGTAGGCGCAGGCGATGGGGGACAGCTCCCCCTCGGGGGCAAAGTAGATCCGGCGCTCCACATCGGTGAGGGGCCGGCCCAGGGCCGCCCCGGCGGGGGAGACGTGCTTGAAGGAAGCGGCGGCGGGCAGGCCGGTAGCCTGCTTCAGCGCCTTCACCAGCTGCCAGGAGTTCAGCGCGTCCATGAAATTGATGTAGCCGGGTTTGCCGTTAAGGACCTCCAGAGGGAGGTCCTTATCTCCCTTCATGAAAATGCGGGCGGGCTTCTGATTGGGGTTGCAGCCGTATTTCAGCTCCAGCTCGGTCATGTTCAAACCTCCAAAAAAATTGTCAAGGGCATTATTCTCTTCTTCTTTTTTCTTAAAAGAAAAAAGAAGAAGCAAGAAAAAAGAACTTTTAGACTATACTCTTTAATAAGTTTTCAAAATTGCCAATGCTTGTTGATGATGGAAGTCTCGTCGTCCCCAGTCTCCAGGTCGATATACCGCACGAACAGGGACACCTTGTTGTCGTCGTTCAGCGCCAGCCACAGGTCGTTGGCCAGGGTCTCCGCGTCGGGGGCGGTGACCGCCACCTGCCGGGGCTCTCCCTGGAAGGAGGGCAGGGGGGTTCCGTCGCTCTCATAGGTGTGGATGAAATGGCCCACCCCCGCCTTGGGGGCGTCGTACTCGAAGAAGTACCGGCAGGAGCAGGAGGGGTCCCCATCCAGGCTCTTGAGGATGGACAGGTTATAGCTGCCGTCCGGCTTCACCACGCCGGAGATGCGGGGGGTGTAGTTGGGCCCGTCCGGCTCGAAGGTGCGGGTGTTCAGGGCGTGGCGGTAGCAGTGACCCGCCAGGATATTGTCCCGGATGGTGTCGGTCTGATCGCCGTTGGTGACGATGGTCAGGCCATTGCCCATCACCCGGACGGGGTGGTAGATGATGAGGGAGGGGTCGGTCATCTTGGACTCGTCAAAGGCCTTGGTGCGGATGCCGTCGTCGGTCTCCTCAAAGATGCGGTTGCGGCTGTTCTCGCTGCGGCCCATGATGAAGTAGGCGATGACGGCGCTCTTGTTGTCGGCGGAGCGGCCCAGCATAATGCCCCGGCCGGGATAGGGGTTATTCTGTAAATACTCGGTGATATCGATCATTGCAGACACTCCTTTGAAAGTTGTAAGGGTTTCAAAATGCGAACCGTCCGGCCCTCCACCCTGAGCCGTCCCTGACAGAATAGGGACACCGCCCGGGGCAGAATCACCCACTCCGCCTGCTCCATGATCCGGCGCTGGAGGGTCTCCGGGGTGTCGTTCTCCTCCACCGCCACCGCCTTTTGCAGCACGATGGGCCCGCCGTCGCACTCCTCGCTGACAAAGTGGACGGTGGCGCCGGACACCTTGACCCCGTACTCCAGCGCCTTTTCGTGGACGTGGAGGCCGTAGTATCCCGTCCCGCAGAAGGAGGGGATGAGGGCGGGGTGGACGTTCAAAATGGCGTTGGGGTATGAGCGCACCATCTCCTCGGTGAGGATGACCATGAACCCGGCCAGCACCACCAGGTCGATGTCCAGGCTTTTCAGCTTGTCCACCAGGGCTGCGGTCATGGCCTGATTGCTGTCGTAATCTCTCCGGGCCACCACATAGCCGGGGATATTGGCCCGTTTGGCCCGTTCCAGGGCGAAAACCCCGGGCTTGGAGGCGATGACGGCGGCGATACGCCCGTTGATGATGTCTCCCCGCTCCTGGGCGTCGATGAGGGCCTGGAGGTTGGTGCCCCCGCCGGACACCAGCACGGCGATGCGCTTGACGCTCATAACAACTCCACGCCCCCGTCGCCGGAAACCACCTCACCAATGCGGTAAGCTTCCTCTCCGGCCTCCTTGAGCAGGTCCAGGGCCTGGTCCACCTGGTCCGCCGGGAGGGCCAGCACCATGCCGACGCCCATGTTGAAGGTGTTGTACATGTCCCGCTCCGGGATATTGCCCAGCCGCTGGATCAGCTTGAAAATGGGCGGGCAGGGGAAAGCGCTCAGCTGGATCTGTGCGGTGAGGCCATCGGTCATCATCCGGGGCACGTTCTCATAGAAGCCGCCGCCGGTGATGTGGCTGACGGCGTGAATGTCAATCCCCGCGGCCAGCAGGGCCTTCACCGCCTTGACATAGATCTTAGTAGGGGTAAGCAGGGTTTCGCCCAGTCCACGCCCCCCCAGCTCGTCCAGAGGGGTGTGGAGGTCGGCGTGCTCAATGTGGAGCACCTTGCGCACCAGGGAGAAGCCGTTGGAGTGGACCCCGGAGGAGGCCAGGCCGATGAGGGCGTCCCCCTGGGCCAGCCTTTTGCCGTCGATGATCTTCTCCTGATCCACCAGCCCCACGGAGAACCCGGCCAGGTCGTACTCGTCCGCCGGGTAGAAGCCGGGCATCTCCGCGGTCTCCCCCCCCACCAGGGCGCACTGGGCCTGGCGGCAGCCCTCGGTGATGCCCGCTACGATCTGGGCGACGCGGCCAGGGTCGTTTTTGCCGCAGGCGATGTAGTCCAGGAAAAACAGGGGGGAGGCTCCGCCGCAGATGATGTCGTTGACGCACATGGCCACGCAGTCTATGCCCACGGTGTCGTGCTTGTCCATCAAAAAGGCGATTTTCAGCTTGGTGCCCACGCCGTCGGTGCCGGACACCAGCACCGGCTTCTTCATTCCTGTGAGATTGGGGGCGAACATGCCGCCGAAGCCTCCCAGGGTGCCCATCACTCCGGGGATGTAGGTGGACTCCACCATGGGCTTGATGCGCCGCACCGCCTCATATCCGGCGGTGACATCCACCCCGGCGGCGGCGTAGGATTGGGAATGTGAGTTGTTCATAGTTCCAGTCCTTTCCATAATTTGCACTGTTCAATGCGCCTGCCACCGTCGCCCTGCTTCTCGTCGTAGGCAAACTGGTTCAAAAGCTGGCAGGGAAAGGCCTCGCATTGCCCGCAGTGGGCGTGTTTCCTGCCCTCGGCGCAGGACTTCACAGAGCAGCTGTCCCCCCAGAAGGGCTTTTGGATGTTGACGCAGCCAGCGCAGCCCATCTGCTCTCGGTATTCGCACTGGCCGCACAGGATGCCGCATCTTGAATCGACCATGGTTACCGTCTCCTTTTCAAGCATTATTCTTTTCCGGTCCAGCAGTAGGTACAGATCTTGTCCTTATCAATACCGATGGCCTCCAGCAGCCCGTCTAGGGACTGGTAGCCTAGAGAGTCGAAGCCCAGCGTCTCGCAGATGGACTTCAGCAGGCACTGGCCCCGCTGGGTGGAGGAGTCGGCGTACTCCTCCAGATGCTTCTGCCCCTCGTCCCCCTCCAGCTCTTGGACGGTCTTCCGGGCCAGCAGCTCCATGGAGGAGTTGCTGCGGGAGAAGTTCAGGTACTTGCAGCCGTACATGATGGGGGGGCAGGCGGAGCGCATATGGACCTCCTTGGCTCCCGCGCCGTAGAGAAAATCGACGGTCTCCCGCAGCTGGGTGCCCCGGACAATGGAGTCGTCCACGAACAGAAGCTTTTTGCCCTGGATCAGCTCGGGGACGGGGATCTGCTTCATTTTGGCCACTTGGTTGCGCACCTCCTGGGAGGCGGGCATGAAGGACCGGGGCCAGGTGGGGGTGTACTTCACAAAGGGCCGGGCGAAGGGCTTGCCGCTGGCGTTGGCGTAACCGATGGCGTGGGGCACGCCGGAGTCGGGCACCCCCGCCACCCAGTCCACGTCGGGCAGGACGCCCTTTGCCTTTTCCGCCCGGGCCATGATCTCGCCGTTGCGGCAGCGCATGACCTCCACGTTCTGCCCCTCGTAGTTGGAGTTGGGGTAGCCGTAATAGGTCCACAAAAAGGCGCAGATGCGCATTTGATCTCCCGCCGGGGCCAAGGTCTGCCAGCCCTCTGGGGTGACGTGGACGATCTCCCCGGGACCCAGCTCGTAGGCGTTGTCATAGCCCAGCTTGGTGCAGGCAAAGGACTCGAAGGACACGCAGCAGCCCTCGTCGTTCCGGCCGATGAGCACCGGCAGGCGGCCCAGCTTGTCCCGGGCGGCCACAATGCCCTCGGGGGTGAGAATGAGGATGGTGGACGAGCCGTCGATGACCTCCTGGGCGTACCGAATGCCCTCCACCAGGGTGTCCTTCTGGTTGATGAGGGCGGCGGTGAGCTCGGAGGCGTTCACCTTGCCCGAGCTCATGGCCATGAATTGACGGGCGTGGCCGTCGAAGTAGTCCTCCACCAGGGCCTCGGCGTTGTTGATGATGCCCACGGTGGAGATGGCGTACACCCCCAGGTGGGAGCGCACCAGCAGGGGCTGTGGGTCGGTGTCGCTGATGCAGCCGATGCCGGAGCAGCCGTGGAAGTCCGCCAGGTCCTTCTCGAACTTGGTGCGGAAGGGGGTGTTCTCGATGGAGTGGATCTGCCGCTGGAAGCCGTCCCGCTCATCGTAGATGATCATGCCGCCCCGGCGGGTGCCCAGATGGGAGTGGTAGTCCACGCCGAAGAAAATGTCAAGGGTCACGTCGCGCTTGGATATCGCGCCAAAGAATCCTCCCATGAAAGAGCCTCCTTATTTTTTACGCTTGCGAAGGAAAAACCAGATAATTCCGCCGGTGATCGCCGCAAACAGAAGCAGCATAAGGACCAGGCCGACGGGATCGCCTGTGAAAAAGAATACGGTGGGGCCGTCCGGCCCGCCGATGACGCCCAGATCCATGGGAGCGGGTTCAGGCGAAGAACAGCTTGGACAGGGTCATGGGGTCGATATACTGTCCGTCCTTGTACACCCGCATATTGCCGGAGGCGATCTCGTCAATGAGCATCACCTTGCCGTCGGCGTCGTAGCCGTACTCAAACTTGATGTCGTAGAGCACCAGGCCCTTGGCCTTCAGGTCGTCGGCCACGATCTGGGTAATCTTCTGGGTCATGTCCTTGATGTCGTCGTACTGCGCCTCGGTCATCACGCCCAGGGCCACCAGGGCGTCCTTGGTCACCAGGGGGTCGCCCTTCTCGTCGTTCTTGAAGGTGGTCTCCACATAGGCGGGCAGATCGGCGCCCTCCTCGATATACTCGCCGTAGCGGCGGATAAAGGAGCCCACCGCCTTGTGGCGGCAGATGACCTCCAGGCCGTGGCCGAAGACCTTGGCGGGCAGCACCTCCATGGTGGTGTTGGCCAGGTCGGCGGAGACAAAGTGGGTGCGGATGCCGGCGGCGTTGATCTTCTCGAAGAAGTGGATGGACATACGCAGGTTCACGTCGCCCACGCCCTCGATGGTCAGGCCCACGGAATTCTCGCCGGGGTCGAACACGCCGTCCTTGCCGGTGCAGTCGTCCTTGAACTTGAGCAGGTAGTTGCCGTTGTCCAGGGCGTAGACATTCTTGGTCTTGCCGGTGTAAACCAGTTTGTTTTCCATGATAAATTCCTCCAAAAATTTGATTGTAAAGGATGAAATGGGGGGACGGGCAAGTTCAGCCGTCCAGCTCCGCCTGGAGCTTGGCCTCCTTTTCCGAGATCTGGGCGGCCATCTTCTCCCGGGCCCCGTCCAGCTTGGCGGCCAGCTCCTCGTCGGACACCGCCAGAATCTGGGCGGCCAGCACGGCGGCGTTCTTGGCCCCATTGATGGCCACGGTGGCCACGGGGATGCCGCTGGGCATCTGGACGGTGGCCAGCAGGGCGTCCAGCCCGTCCATGGCCCCACCCCTCATGGGGATGCCGATGACGGGCAGGGTGGAGCTGCCGGCGAAGGCCCCGGCCAGGTGGGCGGCCATGCCGGCGGCGCAGATGAGCACGCCGAAGCCGTTTTGGCGGGCGTTTTTGGCAAAGTCCGCAGCGGCGGCGGGAGTGCGGTGGGCGCTGAGTATGTGGGCCTCATAGGGGATGCCGAACTCCTTGAGCTGGGCGCAGGCCCCTTTGACCACCGGCCAGTCGGAGTCCGAGCCCATGATGACGGCGACTTTTTTCATGAAAGATCCTCCTTTGGGTAAAATCAAAAAGAAACAGGCCGCCGCATGGTGCGGCGGACCTGTCTTAGGCGTTAACGGGGGATTTGGACGCAATAAGGCCGTGGAGACGGAAGCCCGGACGGACACGGTGGAAACGCACCACGACAGCCACCTCATTTCCAAAAATTCATCTTCATTTTAGCGAAGAAAAAACCAAAAATCAAGGGCTGTTTTCCATTTTTGTAGGCTTGTACGATTCTCTATAGCGGAAAAGGGCCGTCCATGGCGAAAAGCTCAAAACAAGCCGGTGGCCTCCAGAATATTGGAAACCTGGGCCGCCCGGCCGGTCCAGGAGGACTGGCGCGCCAGCTCCCGGCGCCGCCGGGGGAGGGAGGGGTCCTCTCCCAGGGCGCTTTTGCACCGGCGCAGGAAGCCGGGGCCGTCATAGGCGGTGAGGATCAGCTCCGGGATGGTCTCCTGGACGCTGGGGTCCACCACCGTGACCACAGGCCGGCCGGTGGCCAGATACTCGTACACCCGGATGGGCACCACGTCGCCGGGGCGGTCGAAGCGCATCAGGTCGAACAGCAGGTCGCAGCGGTACAGGTGGTCGGGCACGTCCAGGGGGTTCACCGGCCCGGTGAGCACGATGTTGTCCTGACCCCGGAGCTGCTCCGCCGCCGGTTTGGTCACCCGGCCCATGAGCACAAAGGTCCACTCCGGGCGGTGGCGGGCCAGATAGAGCAGGGGGTCCAGGTCCACCTGCCCGGTGACACTGCCCAGCCGCCCCAGCACCTTCTCCCCGGAGATGCCCGCCAGGGCGGGGGGGATGGACCGCTGTTTCTGCTGGAAGAGCACCGGGTTTACCCCGTTGGGCAGCAGGGCGATGTTGTCGCCGCAGGGAGACAGCCGCTTGATGAGGCCGAAGGAGGCGGCGAACACCACCTCGGCGTGGCGGGTCAGGTCGCTCTCCCAGTCCAAAAACTCGTCGCTCCAGAAGCGGTGGCAGTCGTACACCAGCCCCCGGTAGGCCAGACGGTCCAAAAAGCCGTCCTGAAGGGGGGAGGTGCACCACAGCACCGGCTCCCGGAAGCTGTGCTTGTCCATCATCTGCTGGACAAAATCGGCGGCCTTATCCAGCCTGCGCCGCTGGAGCACCGAACCCTCCTGGGGGCCGGGCAGGGGGTTGGGAAGGGTGTACGCGGTGATGTGGGCCCGGACCCGCCTGCCCTGCTCGGGCATGGGGGAGCCCTTCCGGGGGGCGGGCTCAAAAAATAAGATCTGCGCGTCCCCCAGCCGGGCCAGCAGCTGCTGGGTGCGGTCGGGCCGGGCCCGCCAGGGGGCGTGGGCCAGACAGACAATCTGCTTCAGCGCCATAGATCTCTCACCTCCCGGCCAGCAGCCTGGCGGCGGCCTGGCTGTTCTCCCGCTCCAGCCGGACCAGCCGGGCTGTCTTTTCCTCCAGGGCGCCCCGGTCCTGGCGGCGCTGGGCGGCGGCGTCGATGAGGGAGCAAAGCAGCTCAGGCGTCACCTGGTCCAGCTGGGCGTACAGGTCCTGGCCCGCGTCATCCAGAAAGGCGCTGACCTTGGGGTCGTAAACCACTCCCACCAGTGGCACCCCCCGGACGGCGGCGAAAATGAGGGCGTGGAGGCGCATGGACAGCGCCACGTCCATCCGGGCGGACAGGGCGATGGCCAGTTCCGAGCTGGGACAGGCGGGGAGCAGGTGGACGGGGGCGCTGTGGAGCAGTCCCGCCACCCGCTGGGCGGCGGCGGCGTCCAGCTTGCCCTCGATGGGGATGAACACCGGGATCAGGTCATAGCGCTGGTAGGCGTAGTCCACGGCGGCGGCGAAGGCGGGGGCCTTTTCGTCGAACCCGGGCCAGGGCCGGACGGTGACTCCCAGATACCGTTCCCCCTTCCGGGGGTGGAGGCCGATCTCTTCCAGCAAAGCGTCCGCCGCCTGTGGGGGCGCGGCGGGGAGGGTGACGGCGGGATCGGCGGCCAAAATCACCTGGGGACGGCTCACTCCCAGGGCCTTGAGCTCGTCGATGGAGGCGCTGTCCCGGGTGGTGATGATATCCACCCAGCGGTCGATGACCCGCCCTGTCCTTCGGCGGTTCCGGGGGGTGCGGATGGGGCCGATGCCGCAGCCGTACATCATCACCCTGCACCCCAGCCGCTTGGCGGCGGACAGGGTGAACAGATAGAACCACAGGGAACGGTGGCTGGTCACATCCTGGACCAGGGAGCCGCCGCCGTTGATATAGAGGGTGCTTTTCGCCATTTTACGGCAGAATGCGGGGACGTTGAAGGTGTAGACGGCCCCAACCCGGTGGCGGACCCGGGTAGTCTTGGGCTTCCGGGTCATGATCCAGACGGGCAGGTCCGGGTCGATGGAGCGCATCTCGGTGACCAGGGCCTGCAAAATGGCCTCGTCCCCGGCGTTGCCCCGGCCGTAGGCCCCGCAGATCACCACCCCGTCCCGGCGGCGCTCTTTTTTTCGCTGCTCCCGGCGCAGAATGGCCTCATAGATGTCCAGCTGGCGGCGGATGGTGCTCTCAATGGAGAACTCGGTCCGGCCCTTTTCCAGAAGCTGGCTTCCCAGACGGCGGCGCAGGTCCGGGTCCCCGGCCAAGGCAGCCAGGTGCCGCCCCAGGGCCTGGTGGTCCTTGGGCTGGAACAGCAGGCCGGTGACGTGGTTCTCGATAAGGGCGGGCACGCCTCCCACGGCGCTGGCCACGGTGGGCAGGGCGAACCGGGCCCCCTCGGTGAGGGCGTAGGGGAAGGTCTCGGACAGGGAGGTGAGGGTGTTGATATCCAGGGCGTGGTAAAAGCTGTCGGTGTCGGACAGCCACCCGGCAAAGCACACCTCGTTGGTCACCCCCAGGTCCTGGGCCAACTGCTTCAGCATGGCCTCGTCCTGGCCCTCCCCGGCGATGATGAGGCGCAGGTGGGGCTGTTCCCTGTGGGCGGCGGCAAAGCCCCGCAGCAGGGTGCCCATGTCCTTCACCGGGTTGAGCCGGGCGGCGATGCCCGCGATGACCACGCCGTCCGGCCAGTCCAGCCCCAGACTGTCCAGAAATTCCCGGCGGCTCAGCTTGGGGGCGCGGGAGGTGAAGTCGATGCCGTTGTAGATGGCGAACATCTGCTGGGGGTCGAAGCCCCGGCGGATGAGCAGGTCCCCCATTGCGTGGGACACCCCGATCTTATAGGGAATGCGCCGAAGGGCCCAGGCGTTGAGATTGCCGTAGGTCAGCGCCGACAGGGGGCGGCCCATGTAGTCCAGCTTGGGGTCGGAGTGGACGGTGGTGACCACAGGCAGGCCGGTGGATTTCTTCAGCAGAGCGCCCATCAGGTTGCCCCTGGCCCCGTGGCAGTGGATGATGTCATAGCCCTCTTTGGAGATCTTGTCCCGCAGGGGCTTCAGGGCGGACAGGGGGTTGTGCCCGGCCATCACGTCCACGCGGATGCCCAGCGCCCGGGCCTCCTGGGTGAAGGGACCGTCGGTGAAGCACACCATGTCCGCCTGGATGTGCCGGTTTAAGCCTTGGAGCAGGGAGTGGACGTGGGTCTTGGCCCCGCCGGTGTCCCCGCCGCTGATGAGATGGATGACTTTCATATGGACCTCCCATAAAGGTCTTGCCAGATGGCAAGGAATGGGGTAAAATCACAGAGCATACATTGACATTATACATACCTTTGGCCCCCGGGTCAAGGATAGGAGGGATCGGAATGCCGGATATCATCCAGCAATTTGACGAACAGACCCTGGTGTGGGTCGCGGAGAACATACGAAACGACCTGCTGGACCCGTTTATGAAGCTTTACACCCAGCTGGGCAACACGGGAATGCTGTTCATTGTGCTGGGAGTGCTGATGCTCTTTTTCAAACCCACCCGGAAGGCGGGATTCTCGGCGCTGTGCGCCATGCTCATCGGGCTCGTCGTGGTGAACTTTACCATCAAGCCCCTGGTGTCCCGGCCCCGGCCCTGGCTGGTGATCGAGAATTTTGTCAACCTGGTGCCGGAGCACGACCCCAACTCCTTCCCGTCAGGCCACACCAACGCCGCCTTTGCCTTTGCCCTGGCGGTGTGCGTGTCCGCGCCCAAGCGTTGGATGAAAATTACGGCGGTGTGCATGGCCGCGGTCATGGGCCTGTCCCGGCTGTACGTGGGGGTCCACTTTCCCAGCGACGTGCTGGCGGGGGTGGTGATCGGCTCCCTGTGCGGCCTGGCCGGGGCCTGGGTCGTGCGAAAGCTGGATAAGGGCCTTCCTTTTTTCTTTGAAAAGAAAAAAGGAAGCGAAAAAAGAAACTTTTAATTCGTTACCGCCATGAGCAGTTACCGGGCAGAAACTTTACATTTAACATACCTGGTCGCAGCGAACTAAAAGTTTCTTTTTGCCTACTTTTTCTTTACAAAGAAAAAGTAGGTCAAGAAAAAGGAACAATAAGATCCAGAATAACCGCTTGGGCCAGCAGCAGGCCCGCCGCGGCGGGCACCCACATGGCGCTGGCGGGGACGGACCGACGCCCGGGCGGGGGGGCCTCGTCCCCCTCCTCCGCGCTGCGGGGGAGCTCGGGGGAGAACACCACTTTGTGGCGGGGGATGCCCCGGCGGCGCAGCTCCTTGCGCACCACCCTTGCCAGAGGACAGCCCTGGGTTTCCGAGATGTCGGCGATGCGGAGCTGCTGGGCGTCCCGTTTGTTGCCGGTGCCCAGAGCGGAAATAATGGGGATGGTGCGCCGGTGGGCGGTCTCGATCAGGTCCAGCTTGCAGCTCACCAGATCGATGGCGTCCACAATATAGTCATATTTGGCATGAAAAAATGTCTCCCGGCTGTCCGGCTCGTACCGCAGGACCAGGGGGTGGAGGACACAATCCGGGTTGATATCGGCAAGGCGCAGGGCTGTGGCCCGCGCCTTTTCCATGCCCACGGTGGAGCGCAGGGCGGCGCATTGGCGGTTGAGGTTGCTCACAGACACCGTGTCCTGGTCGGCCAGGGTCAGCTCCCCCACCCCGGAGCGGCACAGGGCCTCGGCGCACCAGCCTCCCACGCCCCCCAGGCCCAGCACCGCCACATGGCTGCATTTCAGCCGCTCCATGGCGGGGGCGCCCAGCAGCATCTGGGTGCGGATAAACTGTTCGTCCATCAAATTGGCTCAACTCCTAAAAATAGAGGCCGGACGGTGCGTCCGGCCTCTGTTTGTTTGACTTGTCGGTCACCTGCCCAGGTAGTCGGCTCCATCGGTCAGCGCGGTGGCGTAGCTGGCGGTGAGCTCGGCCACCCAGGCCTGCTGGGCCTCGGTGGCCAGGCTGTTCCGGGCGGTGCCCATCCACACCGGCTCATTCTCACCCACATAGTAGATCAGGTGATAGCCGTAGTAGCCGCTGGCGGCCCCCTCCTCGGCGGAGTGCTGGACCATGCCCACGTCGCCGGACTTGCGGGCGCTGTCAAACACCCAGTCGTTGAACTCAGGGACGAAATAGCCCTCGGTGTTGCGCTCGTACAGTCCGCCAGTGGTGCCGTTCCCGTCGTCGGATTTCTCGTTGGCCAGCTTGGCAAAGTCATCCTCGGTCTTTCCGCTGGCGTCCCAGGCGGCCTGAATCTCATCCATTTTGGCTTTGGCGGCGGCCCAGGCCTCGTCGGTGGGAGCCACCAGCTTGTTGTCCTCATCGGTGGTGCTCTCCGCCCGGGCCAGGATGTGGCGCACATCCCGGGTGGGCTCGTCGGACAGATAGCGGTCAAGGAAGGAGACGATATAATAGCCGCTGTCCGTCTCCACCAGTTCCACGCTGCCCTTGTCCTGCTTGAGCAGCTGATCGCGGTAGGCGGAGTTGATGGCGCTGGTGCCCACCACGGTGACATGGTCGCCGCCGGTGGTCAGCTCGTACTTGTCGATCTGGGCCTGGAAGCCGGCGCCGCCCTCAATGGCCTTCAGGGCCTCTTCCGCCTTCTCCTTGGCGTCGGCCAGGGCCTCCTCCTTCAGCTTGGTCACCTCATCCTCGGGCAGATCGTTGCCCTCGGCGTCCTTGCTGTCCACGGAGGCGGCGGGGAAGTAGAGATGAGAATATTCAAAGGTGTCCAGACTGTCCTTGTTCTCCTCGTAGTAGGCGTCCAGGTCGGCCTGGGTGTAGCCGTTGTACAGCTCCTCGCCCTTGTCGTTCATGGCCAGCGCGTACATCAGGTACCGGGTGTACAGCTTCTCATAGACGCCGGTGGACATATAGGGGCCGTACATGGCCTTGAGGTAAGAGCCATAGGTGTAGCCGTTGGAGGCGGCCTGCTGCTTGGTGCTGGCGACGGCATCATTCAGCTGGTCCTTCACTTCGGACTCAGCGTGGCCGTTCTTCGCCGCCTCGTCGGCCATGGCCTTGTGCTGCTGGGCGGTGGTCAGGGCCTGCTCCAGGAAGTAGTCCCGGTAGGTCTTGCCCTCGGACTCATTGTAGAACTGCTCGTCGTCGCCCTTGGTGGTGTCGAAGCCCACATAGGAGCCGTACATGGCAGTGGACTGGCGGGCGTTGTAGTAGTAGAAGCTCAGCTCGGCGGCGGTCAGAGTCTCATCCCCCACGGTGGCGGCGGAGGCCCGTGCCTGAAAGAAGCCGGACCGCCACACCAGCAGCGCGGCCACCAGCACGGCGATGACGGCGGCGATCACGGAGTAGACGATGGTCGTGCGCCTGCGGGCGGCCTGCTCCTGCTGGACCTTTACGGTCTTCTGGTCGGGGCCGGCGCTCTGGCGCTGCTTTTTCTCTCTGGATGCGCTCATGGTATATCAATCCTCTCAAGTATTCGTGTGATGGCGGCGGGCCGGAGGGCCGCCGGCCCGGCGGGGCCAAAATAAGGTCCCTCAGGGCAACGCCTAACATTATAGCATGGAGAAACCGCTGTTGCAAGGCCAAATTCGCCGCTCAGATGAAAATTCACAAATAAAAAGGCGGGAGGAACGAGGTCCTCCCGCCTGCGCTTGTTATAAGAACCCCCGCTGTGGCCGTGCCGCCCCATTAAAAACCTGCACAAGAATGCAGGTGGGTCGCCTCCGCTTGGTTTTACCGCTCCCAACATCCAGGGGCCTCCGAAGAGGGCCGGGAGGTCTGCGAACCACCGCGCGAGTGGGGCGTCCCGTTTTAGAAATGTGGGTTTTAACAGGGCAAGGTCACGTAGTTAGAACCCAGCAGGGGTCAATTGCGTTTGAGCCGTCGTGAGCAGCGCGGATGGAGCGAAGCGAGGGCAAAAGCCCAGCCGCCGCGCAGCGGAGGCGGGTTTTGTCCGAGTCGTAGCGAAGCCGCGCGTCGCGAACAGGCGAAACGTAGATGCAGTATTGCGTTTGAGCCGTCGTGAACAGCGCGGACGTTACTCCTCCTCGTCCTCGAACAGCTCCTCCATGAATTTCTCATAGACGGCGTTGAGCTCCTGCTCGTCGTCGATGTCGGCCAGCAGGGACTCCCCGTCCTGCTCGACGACCTTCAGCAGGATCAGTCCGAAGTCCTCGTCGTCCTCGTCCATGTCCGCCGGAACGAAAGCCATGTACTCCCGGCCCTCGTATTCCAGGGTGCCCAGATGCTCCAGTTCAAATTCATTGCCCTCGTCATCGGTGACCGACACGAAATCCGGGCCGTACTCCTCGCTCATGGACTTGATCCTCCTTTTGGGGGCTCAGCCCCGCTGTCTGTCCCTATTGTAGCGGGTGTTTGGAAAAATTGCAAGAGGGGATGCGAAATTTTTACGAAAAAACCCTGACGGGATCCGTCACATTCCGTCGTTTGGCACAGGGTGGACAAACGCGCCGGAATGTGGTATAATACGCCAATACCCAGCGGCTGCCAGTGGCCGCCGGGCCGAGAGAGGGACCCGGACGTCCCGCCGAGGCGGGGCGGCTTGAATACATCGGAGGGATCTCAATATGCCAGACACCTACCAGAACCGTCCGCCCCAGCGCCGGGAGCCGCAGCCCCAGCCCGGCGGGGAAGGACAGCGCCAGGCGCCCAGGGCAAAGGCGCGCCGCCGCCGGAAACGGCCCATTTGGCTGACCATCATTGTCCGATTCTTCCAGATCATCGGCACCCTGCTGCTGGTGGGCGTGATCACAGGCTGCTTCATGGCCTGCTTCGCCGTGGTCTACGTCAAGACGGCGGTGATGCCCAAGGCCGGTCTGGATTTGGACGCCTATGCCATGAATGAGAACTCGGTGATCTACTACCAGGACAAGAACACCGGGCAGCTGGTGGAGCTCCAGACCCTGGTGGGCAAGGAGAACCGGGAGCTCATCACCTATGACCAGATTCCAGAGGACCTCATCAACGCCTTCGTGGCCATCGAGGACAAGACCTTCTGGGAGCACAGCGGCGTGAACTGGAAGCGTACCGCCGGGGGATTATTCTACATGCTCACCGGGCGGAATATCCAGGGCGGCTCCACCATCGACCAGCAGCTCATCAAAAACCTGACCCAATACGACGACGTGACCGTCACCCGGAAGATCCTGGAGATATTCACCGCTTTGGAGCTGGAGAAAAACTACGACAAAAAGGTGATCCTGACCACCTATATGAATCAGATATGGATGGGCAACGGTTGCCGGGGCGTCCAGGCGGCGGCCCAGTACTATTTCGGCAAGAACGTGTGGGATCTGGATCTGGCCGAGTGCGCCAGCCTGGCGGGCATCACCAACAACCCCTCCCTCTACGCCCCCTATGGCCAGGTGGAGGTGGTGCGCTACACCTGCAAGGACTGCAAGGACTACTACCTGGACAAGAAGCCCGAGGTGTGCGAGACCTGCGGCGGGAAGAATTTCGACAACGGTGCGGTGTGGACCAACCGGGAGTACAACAAGGCCCGGCAGGAGCTGATCTTGAAGGAGATGGCCAAGCCGGACATCTCGCCCAACGGCGCTTATGTCACCGAGGCGGAGCGGGACGCTGCCATCGCCAAGCCCCTGGTGTTCAAGCGGGATGCCCAGGCTGTCCCGGACGATGGAGAGGGCTCCCAGGAGAGCAAGCCCTCCACCATCTATTCCTGGTATGTGGAGGCGGTGATCCGGGAGGCCACCCAGGCGCTGATGGACGAGACCGGCCATGATGAGGACGCCTGCCGGACCCGGGTGTTCACCGGCGGACTGTCCATCATCTGCGCCTATGACCCGGAGGTCCAGGCGGCCATCGACGCCGTCTACAACGATTCGGAGACCCTGTCCAACTATGTGTCCAAAAAGGGCCAGAAGGCCATGTCCAACATCACCATCGTAGACAACTCCACCGGCTGGGTGGTGGCCATGGGCAGCACGGCGGAGAAGACGGTGAACCGAGGGTCCATCTGGCCCATGACCTCCCGCCGCCAGCCCGGGTCGTCCATCAAGCCCGTGTCCGTCTACGGCCCCGCCATGGAGATGGGGTTCATCACCCCGGCCTCCACGGTGGACGACAACCCCTTCCTGCTCAACGGCCAGGTGTGGCCGCTGAACGTGACGGCCACCTACAAGGGCCTGACCAGCGTGATGGACGCGGTGACCAACTCACTGAACACCTGCGCCCTGCGGACGGTGGACCTGATCACCCCCCAGGCGTCCTATGATTTCATGAAGAACAAGCTGGGCTTCACCACCCTGGAGCCCTACTATGTGAACAGCCTGGGAGAGGTCAAGTCGGACATCGACCGCAGCCCCATGTCCATGGGGGGCCTGACCTGGGGCGTGACCACCTATGAGATGGCGGCGGCCTACGCCTCTTTCCCCCGGAACGGCGAGTTCAAAAAGGCCACCACCGTGCTGGAGATCAGGGACAGCAGTGGGAACGTCATCCGGGACAACCAGCCCGAGCCCACCTGGCCCTTCAGCCAAAAGACCGCCTATTATATGAACTCCATGCTGACCAACGTGGTCAACGCGGGCACCGGCTATCTGGCCAAGATCCCCGGCCAGACCGTGGCGGGCAAGACGGGCACCACCAACAGCAAGTACGACCTGTGGTTCTGCGGCTACACCTCCTACTACACCGGCGCGGTGTGGGTGGGTTTCAAGGAGAACGAGCAGATCAACGACAACGGCTCCCGGTACGGCCCGGCCATGAAGCTGTGGAAGCAGGTGATGGAGCCACTCCACGAGGGGAAGGAGAACGCGCCCTTCCCCGTGCCGGAGAACATGAACACCTATTCCATCTGCATTGACTGCGGCAAAAAGGCCACGGACGCCTGCGCCAACGATATCCGGGGCAGCCGGGCCCAGAGCTTCCGGCTGTTTGCCAGCGACGCCCCCACGGAGGAGTGCACCTGTCACGTGCCGGTGAAGGTCTGTATGGACAGCCCGATCCTGGACTCCAACGGGGAGGCCACCAGCGGCCGCTACCATCTGGCCGGAGACCTGTGCCCGGAGGAGAGCGTGCGCACCATCTATATGGTGGAGTACGAGCGGGAGCTGGCCACGCCCAACGTCCACATTGGGGACGCCAGCGCTCTGGTGAGCTGGTACGACGCCATCCCGGAGGAGAGGCGGTACTGCTATGTCCACGTGGACGGCTGGGAACCCTCCCCGGAGCCCACCGAGTCCATGGACCCCTGGGATATCCCGTCGGGGGAGCCCACCTGGCCGCCGGATGAGTCCGACCAGCCCACCGACGTCATTGTGCCGCCCACCCAGGACCCGTGGCCCATTGTCACCATCGAGCCGCCCCAGCCCACCATGGAGCCCGCCACGCCGCCGCCGGCCTACTCCGAGGAGCCCTATATCCCGGTGGACCAGTGGGGGAACCCCATGTATCCCAGTCAGTAGGCCGCGCTGAAAAACCCATTAGACCGCCTGCCGGAGCCCCGGCAGGCGGTCTTTTCCCGCACAAAATTGGACGCTTACTTCATTATGACAAAGAATCGGGCAGCGGGCGGGGAAGGTTTGGTGAAAAAGCAGGGAGGTTGACGATTGCGAATCCCCCCAAGTCGTGATATAGTCTAAGAAGTTTAAAATCGTACAGTATAATCGGCTTTTTCCCAGGCCAAAGGCCGAAGGAAGGAATGACTGGGCAATGGTAAATGTGGCGATATTAGGGTTTGGCACGGTGGGTTCCGGCGTGGCCGAGGTGCTCACCGGGCACGAGAGCAGCATCGAGCGCAAGGCGGGCGGGCTGATTCGGCTGAAATATATCCTGGATGTGCGGGACTTTCCCGGCAGTCCCTTCGCGGACCGCTTTGTGAAGGATTTTTCTGTGATTGAAAACGATCCCGAGGTGGACATCGTGGTGGAGACCATCGGCGGGGCCGCCATAGCCCTGGACTTCACCCGCCGGGCGCTGGAGGCGGGCAAGAACGTGGTCACCTCCAACAAGGAGTTGGTGGCCACCAAGGGCTATGAGCTCACCCAGCTGGCCAAGGAGAAGGGCGTGTGCTACCTGTTCGAGGCCAGCGTGGGGGGCGGAATTCCCATCATCCGGCCCCTGAGCCAGTGCCTGGCGGCCAACGAGATTCTGGAGATCTACGGCATCCTCAACGGCACCACCAACTATATCCTGACCCGCATGATCCGGGCGGGGCTCACCTTCGACGCGGCGCTGAAGGAGGCCCAGGACAACGGCTACGCCGAGCGGGACCCCTCCGCCGACGTGGAGGGCCACGATGCCTGCCGGAAGATCTGCATTCTGGCGGACATCGCCTTTGGGCGGCACATCAGCCCGGACCAGGTGCCCACCCAGGGCATCACCGGGGTGACCCTGGCGGACGTGGACTACGCCGAGAGCGCGGGCAAGAAGATTAAGCTGCTGGGCCGGGCCATCCACCAGGAGGACGGCCGGGTGTGCGCCTACGTGGCCCCCCATTTGGTGGACCAGTCCGACCCGCTGGCCGGGGTGGAGGACGTGTTCAACGCCATCTCCGTGCGGGGGGACGCCATCGGGGACGTGATGTTCTACGGCCGGGGGGCGGGCAAGCTGCCCACCGCCTCCGCCGTGGTGGCGGACGTCATCGACGTGGCCCGTAACATGGGCCACCGCAAGGCCCTGTCCTGGGAGCCCGGCGGGGCGGACGCCGCCTGCGGCACGGACGAGCTCAGCAGCCGCTGGTATGTCCGGGCAGCGGCTACGGCGGACGAGCTGCGCGGCCGGTTCCCGGGGTGCAAGCTGCTGGCCCGGCGGGAGAGCGGCGGGGTGGAGTCCGCCTGCATCACCGAGGGCGAGCTCACCCAGGCCCAGCTGGCGGAGAAGCTGGCGGGGTTGGCGGTGTCCAATACCCTGCGGGTGTTGGACTGACAAGAAGCGCGGAGAAGCGGACAGCGAGGAAGCTTGGAGCGGAGCGAAGGCAAAAGCCCAGAACCCGCGATGCGGGGGCGGGTTTTGCCTGAGTCGCAGCGAAAGCGACCGAGCGTCCTGGCCGCTTCGCAGCGTGACAACTGGAGAAGCGGACAGCATAAAATAGAGCGTCGGGACAGTGCCCGGCAATCCCCAAACGGCATGGAAATCTCCATGGAAGGATGAAGAACTTATGGCATTGATCGTACAGAAATTCGGCGGGTCCTCCGTTGCGGACGCGGACAAGATCCGCAACGTAGCCCGCATCATCACCGATACTTATCAAAAGGGCAACAGCGTTGTGGCGGTGCTCTCCGCCCAGGGGGACACCACCGACGACCTCATTGAGAAGGCCGCCGAGATCAATCCCTCCGCCTCCAAGCGGGAGCTGGATATGCTGCTGTCCACCGGCGAGCAGATCTCCTGCGCCCTGTGCGCCATGGCCATCGAGGGCATGGGCTTCCCCGTGGTGTCCCTGACGGGCTGGCAGGCAGGCTTCCGCACCAACTCCGGCTACGGCAACGCCCGCATCAAGCGGGTGCAGGGGGAGCGCATCCGGGCGGAGCTGGACAAACGGCGCATCGTCATCGTCACCGGCTTCCAGGGGCTGAACAAGTACGACGATATCACCACCCTGGGCCGGGGCGGGTCAGACACCTCGGCGGTGGCCATCGCCGCCGCCCTCAACGCCGACCTGTGCCAGATCTACACCGATGTGGACGGTGTGTACACCGCCGACCCCCGGATGGTGCCCACCGCCCACAAGCTGGATGAGATCACCTACGACGAGATGCTGGAGCTGGCTACCCTGGGGGCCCAGGTGCTCCACAACCGCTCGGTGGAGATGGCAAAGCGGTACAACGTGAACCTGGAGGTGCTCTCCAGCTTCTCCGGCAAGCCCGGTACAAAAGTGAAGGAGGTCGTCAAGACCATGGAAAAATCCCACATCAGCGGCGTCGCCAAGGATAAGAACATTGCCCGCCTGGCCCTGGTGGGCCTGGAGGACACCCCGGGCATTGCCTATAAAATTTTTTCCCTGCTGGCCAAGAACCGGGTGAACGTGGACATCATCCTCCAGTCTATCGGCCGCAGCGATACCAAGGACATCAGCTTCACCGTGGCCAAGGGCGACATGGAGCTGGCCCAGAAGCTGCTGGAGGACAATCGGGACAGCATCAAGTTCGATCACATCGACGTGTCGGACAACATCGCCAAAGTGTCTATCGTGGGGGCGGGGATGATCAACAACCCCGGCGTGGCCGCCACCATGTTCGAGGCGCTGTTCAACGCGGGCATCAACATCAATATGATCTCCACCAGTGAGATCAAGGTGTCGGTGCTGGTGCACATCAGCGACGCGGACCGGGCGGTGCAGGTCATTCACAACCGTTTTTACGACGAGTTTAACGGCGCGCAATAACCATACCGCGGACCGGGCCGGCTGGCCCGGTCCGCTTTTTGCCGCCGACGCGGCTGGAATGAATATTTGACCTGACTATGCAATGAATATGTGAATAAACATCCGAATATGTGGAAAATTGCCCAGAAAAGCCGGGAGGAATTCGGATAACTATGCAAAAAATCACTTGCCATTTTAGAGGCGGGGTAGTATACTCATACAAACAGCGCGGAAGAGCGCCCTGCTAACACAGAAAACGGAGGAAATTACCATGACTGACGTGAAAAAAGTAGTGCTGGCCTATTCCGGCGGATTGGATACATCCATCATTATCCCCTGGCTGAAGGAGAATTACAACAACCCGGAGATCATCGCTGTGTCCGCCGACGTGGGCCAGGGGGATGAACTGGACGGTCTGGAGGAGAAGGCCGTCAAGACCGGCGCGTCCAAGCTGTACATCGAGGACCTCACTGACGTGATGGTGGACGAGGTGATTGTTCCCTCCATGATGATGGGAGCCAAGTACGAGGACTATCTGCTGGGCACCGCTTTCGCCCGGCCTGTGATTGCCCGCCGCCTGGTGGAGATCGCCAAGAAGGAGGGGGCGGACGCCATCTGCCACGGCTGCACCGGCAAGGGCAACGACCAGGTCCGCTTCGAGCTGGCTATCAAGCGGTTTGCCCCCGAGATGCGCATCATCGCCCCCTGGCGGGAGTGGTCCATCAAGGGCCGCGACGAGGAGATCGACTACGCCGAGGCCCACAACGTGCCCCTGAAGATCTCCCGGGAGACCAACTACTCCAAGGACAAGAACCTGTGGCATCTGAGCCACGAGGGCTTGGACCTGGAGGACCCGGCCAGCGAGCCCCAGTACGACAAGCCCGGCTTCCTGGAGATGAGCGTGTCCCCATTCCAGGCCCCCGACGCTCCCACCTATGTCACCCTGGACTTTGAGAAGGGCTGGCCGGTGGCCGTGGACGGGGAGAAAATGAAGGCGTCCGATATCATCCGCAGGCTGAACAAGCTGGGCGGGGACAACGGCATCGGCCTGCTGGACATCGTGGAGAACAGGCTGGTGGGCATGAAGGACCGGGGGGTGTATGAGACCCCGGGCGGCGCCATCCTCTATCGGGCCCACGAGGTGCTGGAGATGATCACGGTGGACAAGGACACCAAGCACATGAAGTCCAAGCTGGCGGTGGATTTCGCCGACCTGGTGTACAACGGCAAGTGGTTTACCCCCCTGCGGGAGGCCCTCCAGGCCTTCGCCGTGGACACCCAGAAGCACGTCACCGGCCAGGTGAAGCTGAAGCTGTACAAGGGCAATATGATCACCGCCTCCGTCACCTCCCCGGAGACGCTGTACTCCGAGAACCTGGTGACCTTCGAGGAGAGCGACTACAACCAGAACGACGCCACCGGGTTTATCAATCTGTGGGGTCTGCCCGACAAGGTCCAGGCGCTGCGGGAGCAGGGAAAGCTGTAAGCGTCCGAGCCGTCGTGAGCAGCGCGGATGGAACGGAGCGAAGCCGTGCGTCGCGAACGGGCGAGGCGTGATAACGATAATGTGACAACGATAAGGAGGACGGCCATGAAGGTATTGATGATCAACGGCAGTCCCAGGGCCAACGGGAACACCGCTGCGGCTCTGGGGGAGATGGAGAAGATTTTTGCCCAGGAGGGCGTTGAGACGGAAGTGCTCCACATCGGCAATCAGGCTGTCCGAGGCTGCATCGGCTGCCTCCAGTGCGCGGAGAAGGGCCGCTGCGTCTTTGACGACGCGGTGAACCAGGCGGCGGCCAAGTTCGAGGCCTGCGACGGCCTGGTAGTGGGCAGCCCGGTGTACTACGCTTCCGCCAACGCCACCCTGGTGGCCTTCCTCACCCGGCTGTTTTACAGCACCCACTTTGACAAGCGGATGAAGGTGGGGGCGGCGGTGGCGGCCGCCCGCCGGGGCGGGCTGTCCGCCACCTTCGATGAGTTGAACAAGTTCTTCACCATCTCCGGCATGCCCGTGGCCTCCAGCCAGTATTGGAACAGCGTCCATGGCCGTCTGCCCGGCGAGGCGGCGGGGGACGCCGAGGGCCTCCAGACCATGCGCACCCTGGCCCGAAACATGACCTTCCTGATGAGGAGCATTCAGCTGGGCAAGGACGCCTACGGCCTCCCTGAGCGGGAGCCGGCACAGAGAACAAATTTTATCCGTTAAGGAGCGATCAGTATGAAACTGTGGGCGGGCCGTTTCCAGAAGGAGACCGACACCCTGGTCAACGACTTCAACTCGTCCATCGGCTTTGACGCCCGGCTGTACGAGCAGGACATCCGGGGCTCCATGGCCCACGCCGCCATGCTGGGCAAGACCGGGGTCATTGAGGAACACGAGGCGGAGAAGATCGTGGAGGGCCTCCAGGCCATTTTGGCGGACATCGAGGCGGACCAGGTGGAGTTCTCCCTGGACAACGAGGACATCCACATGAATATCGAGGCCCTGCTGACCCAGCGCATCGGCCAGACGGGCAAGCGGCTGCACACCGCCCGGTCCCGGAACGACCAGGTGGCCACCGACTTCCGGCTGTACGTGAAGGAGGAGATCCCCCGCATCATCGGCCTGGTGCTGGATCTGGAAAAGGTGCTGGTGAAAAAGGCCAAGGCCAATCTCTCCACCGTCATGCCGGGGTATACCCACCTTCAGAGGGCCCAGCCCACCACCTTCGGCCACTACATGATGGCCTACGCCAATATGCTCAAGCGGGACGTGACCCGCTTGGAGGACTGCCTGGAGCGGATGGACGAGTGTCCTTTGGGCTCCGGGGCGCTGGCCACCTCCACCTACCCGGTGGATCGGTTCCAGACCGCCGCCGCTTTGGGCTTTGCCAAGCCCACCGACAACTCCATGGACTCGGTGTCCGACCGGGATTACGCCATCGAGCTGTTGTCCGCCCTGTCCATTTTGATGATGCACCTGTCCAGGTTCTCCGAGGAGATCATCCTGTGGTGCTCCTGGGAGTTCAAGTTTGTGGAGCTGGACGACGCCTACTCCACCGGCTCCTCCATCATGCCCCAGAAGAAGAACCCCGACGTGGCCGAGCTGGTCCGGGGCAAGACCGGGCGGGTGTACGGCTCCCTCATCACCCTGCTCACCGTGATGAAGGGCCTGCCCCTGGCCTACAACAAGGACATGCAGGAGGACAAGGAGCCGGTGTTCGACGCCATCGACACCGTGGAGCTGTGCGTTCCCGTGTTCGCCGCCATGCTGGACACCCTGACGGTGAAGGACAAGAACATGGCCCGGGCGGCGTCGGTGGGTTTCATCAACGCCACCGACTGCGCCGACTACCTGGTGAAGAAGGGGATGCCCTTCCGGGAGGCCTACATGATCGTGGGCCGGCTGGTCCACATGTGCATCCGCACGGGGGAGAGCCTGGACACCCTGCCGCTGAAGGACTTCCGGGCCATCTCCGGGCTGTTCGACGAGAGCGTGTACGACGCCCTCCAGCTCAAGACCTGCGTCAACGAGCGCAAGGTGTATGGCGGCCCGTCGGAGGAGAGTGTGAAACAGCAGATCACCCTCATCGAGGAATTTGTGGCCGAGCGGAAGGCGGAGGGCTGACATGGACCTGGCCCCGTATTTCAAGAGTGTGCTGGACCAGGACCGCGCCCCGGTGGTGCTGTGCGATTTGGAACACACCATCATCTATATGAACCCGGCGGCAGGGGAGCGATACGCCGGACAGGGCGGCATGGACCTGGTGAGGACCAGCCTGCTGGACTGCCATCCTCCCAAGGCCAACGAGATGATCCAGCGGGTGGTGGAGTGGTTCCAAGCGGACCGAACCCACAACCTGATCCACACGTTCCGCAGCGACAAGGAGAACAGGGATGTCTACATGGTGGCCCTCCGGGACGGGGACGGCGCGCTCATCGGCTACTACGAGAAGCACGAATACCGGGACCGGGAGACCGGGGCACTGTACGATTTCAAGCCGTGAACGGCATAGGACGTGATGGACATGAGCAAACCAAAAATTTATATCGACGGCAAGGAGGGCACCACCGGCCTGCAGATCTATGAGCGGCTGGGAGCGCGGGACGACATCGAGCTGCTGCTTATCGACGAGGACAAGCGCAAGGATGTGGAGGAGCGGCGCAGGCTGCTCAACGCCGCCGACCTGGCGTTTCTGTGCCTGCCGGACGGGGCCGCCCGGGAGGCTGTCTCTCTGATCGGCAATGAGCAGACCAAGGTCATCGACTGCTCCACCGCCCACCGTACCGCCCCGGGCTGGGTGTACGGCTTCCCGGAGCTCCACGGACAGCGGGAGAAGATCAGAACCGCCAGACGGGTGGCCAACCCCGGCTGTTACGCCACCGGCTTTCTATCTCTGACCCGTCCGCTGGTGGAGACGGGGACGCTGGCTCCAGACTCATTCGTGACCTGCCACGCCCTGTCCGGCTACACCGGGGCGGGGAAGAAGGCCATTGCCCAGTATGAGGACCCGGACCGGGAGAAGGAGCTGGACTCCCCGCGGCATTACGCCGTGACCCTGGCCCACAAGCACATCCCGGAGATGATGGTGGTGAGCGGGCTTGTCCGCAAACCTGCGTTTATGCCCATGATCTGCGATTTTCCCCAGGGTATGACGGTGACGGTTCCCCTGTTTGCCGGTCAGCTGAGAGGCGCGCGGTCCATTGCCGCCCTCCGCGAACTGTATGACGGCTACTATGCCGGAAGCCCCATCGTGCAGCTGCGCCCCGCCGACGCTCCTAGCTGCGGCTTCATCGGCTCCAACAATCTGGCGGGGAAGGATATCCTGCAAATCTTCGTCAACGGCAATGAGGAGCAGCTGATGCTCACCGCCCGGCTGGACAACCTGGGCAAGGGGGCCTCCGGCGCGGCGGTGCAGAACATGAACTTGATGCTGGGGCTTGAAGAGATCAAGGGCTTGAATTTATAGAAAGAGGGAAAACGTAGTTTTTCCTCTAAAAGTTCTTTTTGATCCTTTTTCTTTCAAGAAAAAGGATGAACACAAAAAAGGGGTCAATTAAAATGCTGAAAGAGATAGCGGGCGGCGTGTGCGCCGCCAAGGGCTTTACAGCTGCCGGCATCCACTGCGGCGTGAAGGCGGGGAGCAGCCCGGACAAGAACGACCTGGCCATGATCCTGTCGGAGCGGGAGTGCTCCGCCGCTGCCGTCTACACCCTGAACCGGGTGAAGGCCGCCCCCATCTACGTCACCATGGGCAATCTGGAGGACGGGGTGTGCCGGGGCGTCATCGCCAACAGCGGCAACGCCAACGCCTGCGCCCCCCAGAGCCACGAGAACGCCGAGGCCATGTGCGCCCTGGCCGCCCAGGCCACGGGCCTGAAGCCGGGGGACTTTGTGGTGGCATCTACCGGCGTTATCGGCCAGGAACTGAACATCTCCGCCATTGAGAAGGGGATGCCCGCCCTGGTGTCTGCCCTGAATGACCACGGGTCGGACGCCGCCGCCCGGGCGGTGATGACCACCGACACGGTGAAAAAGGAGACCGCCGTGGCCGTCACCATCGGCGGCAAGACCGTCACCATCGGGGCCATCGCCAAGGGCTCCGGCATGATCCACCCCAATATGGGCACCATGCTGTGCTTCATCACCACCGACTGCGCCATCACCCCGGACGTGCTCCAGGACGCCCTTCACGACATCGTCCCCCGCACCTTCAACCGGGTGACGGTGGACGGGGACACCTCCACCAACGACATGTGCGTGGTGCTGGCCAACGGCATGGCGGGCAACGAGCAGATCGAGTGGAAGGACGACGACTACACCCTGTTCCACAAGGCCCTCCGCCAGGTGTGCGAGACCATGGCCCGCGCCATCGCCGCCGACGGGGAAGGGGCCTCCCGGCTGGTGACCTGCACCGTCAAATCCGCCCGCAGCGAGGAGAGCGCCGAGCGGCTGGCCAAGGCGGTGGTGGGCTCTTCCCTGGTGAAGGCGGCGCTGTTCGGCGCGGACGCCAACTGGGGCCGGGTGCTGTGCGCCATGGGCTACTCCAAGGCTCCCTTCCGCCCGGAGTATGTGGATATCGGCTTCTCCTCCATCCAGGGGAGCATTCTGGTGTGCGAGAAGGGCACCGGCCTGGACTTTGACGAGGAGCTGGCCAAAAAGATCCTCACCCAGGACGAGGTGGTCATTGACGTGGCCCTCAACGAGGGGAGCCATGAGGCCACCTGCTGGGGGTGCGACTTAACCTACGACTATGTGAAGATCAACGGCGACTATAGAACTTAAGGGCCGGGCATTTTCTGCGGAAAATGCGGGCGCTTTGCGCACCGGCCCTTCTAGGAGGGGGACCAGCCCCTCTAGATAAGCGCCTGCGGCGCGATACCCCCCTGCCCTACGGGGTGGTCATATATTTATTATTGAAAGGATGTTTTTCCCATGTCCTCCCTTATTGACCGCGCTCAGGTGCTGGCCGAGGCCATGCCCTACATCCAAAAGTACAACGGCAAGACCGTGGTGGTAAAGTACGGCGGCAATGCCATGATCTCGGAGGAACTGCGTCAGGCGGTGATCTCCGATTTGATCCTGCTCTCCCTGGTGGGGGTCCGGGTAGTGGTGGTCCACGGCGGCGGGCCGGAGATCAGCGACATGCTCCGCCGTCTGGGGCATGAGTCCAAATTTGTGGACGGCCTGCGATACACCGACGAGGAGACCATGGAGGTGGTGCAGCAGGTGCTGTGCGGCAAGGTGAACAAGGACCTGGCCGCCCTTATCAACGGCCAGGGGGGCCGGGCGGTGGGCCTGTGCGGCATGGATGCCAACCTGTTCCAGGCCGCCCGGCTGGATGAGAAATACGGCCTGGTGGGCTCCATCCAGAAGGTGGCCCCCGACGTGGTGGAGGACGCTTTGCGCAACGGCTACATCCCGGTAATCTCTACCGTGGCCAGGGGGGTGGACGGCCCCACCGCCTACAATGTGAACGCCGATACTGCCGCCGCCAAGCTGGCAATCGCCATGAACGCGGAGAAGCTGTTGCTGCTCACCGACGTGCGGGGGCTGCTCACCGACCCGACGGACGAGGCCACCCTGATCCCCCACGCCCGGGCCTCGGAGATCCCGGGGCTGGTGAAGGACGGCGTCGTCCGGGGGGGCATGATCCCCAAAATCGACTGCGCTGTGGAGGCGGTGCGCTCCGGCGTGCGCTCCGCCGTCATTCTGGACGGGCGCATTCCTCACTCCATTCTCATTGAGCTGCTGAGCGATGCCGGGGTGGGGACTATGATCACGGTGTAAGGGGGCGCTGACATGACCTTTGAGGAACTGAGAGAGCTGGACAGCCAGTATGTTATTCAGAGCTATGGCCGCAATCCCATCGCCATAGGCCACGGCCAGGGGGCCACCCTGTATGATCTGGACGGGAAGGAGTACATTGATTTCGCCTCCGGCATCGGGGTGCTGTCGGTGGGCACCGCCAACCCCAAATGGCAGGCCGCCATCGCGGAGCAGGCCGGGAAGCTGGGCCACATCTCCAACCTGTACTACTCGGAACCCTACGTCAGGTTGGCGGAGAAGCTGTGCACCCGGTCCGATATGGCGGCGGCTTTCTTCGGCAACTCCGGGGCGGAGGCCAACGAGGGGATCATCAAGCTGGCCCGGAAATGGTCCTGGGAGAAATACGGCGAGGGGCGGGGCACCATCATCACCCTGAACCGCTCCTTCCACGGCCGTACCATCACCACCCTGGCCGCCACGGGACAGGACGTGTTTCACAAATACTTTTTCCCCTTCACCGAGGGCTTCCGCCGGGCGGACCCCGATTTGGACAGCGTGAAGCAGGCGGCGGGCCACGACGTGTGCGCCGTGCTGGTAGAGCTGGTCCAGGGGGAGGGGGGCGTGCTGCCCCTGGCCCCGGACTTTGTCCACCAGCTGGTCCAGCTGTGCCAGGACCGGGACTGGCTGTTCCTGGTGGATGAGGTGCAGACCGGCATCGGCCGCATCGGTTCCCTGTTCTGCTTCCAGCAGTACGGCGTCCAGCCCGACGCGGTATCCTTCGCCAAGGGTGTGGCCGGAGGGCTGCCCATGGGCGGCTTCCTGGTGAACGAGCGCTGCCGGAAGGTGTTCGGCCCCGGCGATCACGCCTCCACCTTTGGGGGAAACCCCGTGTCCGCCGCCGCGGCCTGCGCGGTGCTGGACATTCTGGACGACGGGGCCATCGCCCAGGTGAAGGAAAAGGGCGCCTATCTGCGGGAGTCCATCGAGGCCATGGGCCTGCCCTGTCTGGGCAAGACCCGGGGCATGGGTCTGATGATCGGTGTGGAGGTCAAGGACGGCTTCTCCAACAAGGAGCTGTGCGCCAAGCTGAACCGGGCGGGCCTTCTGTCCCTCACCGCCGGGCCGGGCCTGCGGTTCCTGCCGCCGCTGACCATCACGAAGGACGAGATGGATAAGGGGCTGGCCGTCCTGAAAGAAACGCTTTCCTGAGCGGAGGGGATACTCATGAAAAAAGATTTGCTCAAGCTGCTGGACCTGTCCCGGGAGGACATACACGAGATTCTGGACACGGCGGACCAGATGAAGTTCAGCCAGAAACACCACATCGCCCACGACCACCTGAAGGGCAAGACGCTGGCCATGATCTTTGAGAAAAATTCCACCCGGACACGGGTGTCCTTTGAGGTGGGTATGTACCAGTTGGGGGGCCACGCCCTGTTCCTGTCTGGCAAGGAGAGCCAGATCGGCAGGGGGGAGCCGGTGGAGGACACTGCCCGTGTGCTGGCCCGGTACTGCGACGGCATCATGATCCGCACGTTCGCCCAGGCGGAGGTGGAGTCGCTGGCCCGGATGGCGCCCATTCCCGTCATTAACGGCCTCACCGACTTCGCCCACCCCTGCCAGGTGCTGGCCGACCTGATGACTGTCCGGGAGAAAATGACCCGGCTGGAGGGGCTGAAGCTGGCCTTTGTGGGAGACGGCAACAACATGGCCAACTCCCTCATCGTGGGCGGCCTGAAGTGCGGCATGGACGTGTCTGTGGCTTGTCCGAAGGGGTACGACCCGGACCCGGCGGTGCTGGACTTCGCCAAAACCGTGACGGACCGTAAATTTGAGCTGGTCCGGGCCCCTGCGGACGCCGTGGTGGATGCCGACGTGGTGATCACCGACGTGTGGGCCTCCATGGGCCAGGAGGAGGAGCGGGCCGTCCGGGCGAAAGCCTTCGCGGGCTACTGCATTGACGAGGGATTGATGAAGCTCACCCACCCCGGCTGCATGGTCCAGCACTGCCTCCCCGCCCACAAGGGGGAGGAGATCAGCGCCCAGGTGTTCGAGGATCACGCCGATGAGATCTTCGAGGAGGCGGAGAACCGGCTCCACGCCCAGAAGGCGGTTTTGTACCTGCTGATGAAGGACTAAGGTACTTTTTCTCGAGAGAAAAAGTACCCAAAAAGAGCTTTAGACCGCTGACGGACAGTGCGGTTCACGGCACGTTTCTGCCCGGTGACGGAGCGCGGCTGAGAAATCATGCGCTTTTTCTTGAAAGAAAAAGTAGGCAAAAAGAACTTTAGACCGCTGGCGGACAGTGCGGCCTGCGGCACGTTTCTGCCCGGTGACGGAACCGAAGCCCTCTTCCCTGTGGAGAGGGCTTTTCTTTTTGGACGTGGTGTGCTATAATCCAAACAAAGGAGGGAACAGCCATGACGCCGCAGGAGCAATTGCAGAAATGGATTCAGGACAGTGATAATATTGTTTTCTTTGGCGGGGCGGGGGTGTCCACTGAGAGCGGCATCCCGGACTTCCGCAGCGTGGACGGCCTGTACAATCAGAAGTACGACCAGCCGCCGGAGACTATCTTGAGCCACACCTATTTCGTCCAGAACACCGAGGAATTTTATCGCTTTTACCGGGACAAGATGCTCTGCCTGGACGCAAAGCCAAACGCCGCCCACCTGAAGCTGGCGGAGCTGGAGCGGGCGGGCAAGCTGAAGGCGGTGGTCACCCAGAACATCGATGGCCTCCACCAGCTGGCAGGCAGTCAGACGGTGTACGAGCTCCACGGCTCGGTCCACCGCAACTACTGCACCAAGTGCCGTGCCTTTTACGGCGTAGACTTCATCGTGGAGGGGAAGGGCGTGCCCCATTGCCCGGTGTGCGGCGGGCTGGTGAAGCCGGACGTGGTGCTGTACGAGGAGGGACTGGACCAGGACACCATTGAGGGCGCTGTGCGGGCTATCGCCAGGGCGGACGTGCTCATTATCGGCGGTACCTCTCTGGTGGTGTACCCGGCGGCGGGTCTCATCAACTATTACCGGGGGAATAAGCTGGTGCTCATCAACCGGGACCCCACCCCCTACGATGGCCAGGCCGACCTGGTGATCCACGACTCCATCGGCAAGGTGCTGGGAGGGATTGTACTGTGAAACCCAGCGCGGGGGAGCGGGCGGCCCAGGTGCTGCTGGCCCTGCTGAAATCCCTGTGTTATCTGGCCCTGTTTTTGGGGACCCAGGTGCTGGTGATGCTGCCGGTGGTCATTGCCGCCGCCATCCAGACGGTCATGGAGGGGGGCGGGGTGGACCAGCGGGCCGTCACCCAGCTGCTGTTGGAGCAGTCCATGGCCTTTTCTCTTATGGCCAACATGCTGACCCTGTTCATCGTGATGCTGTTCTATCTCATCCGCCGGAAAAGGTTCAGCGAGGCCCTGTGGCTGCGGCGGGTGGACGGGCCCACCCTGTGGAGCGGGGTGTGTCTGGCCCCGGCGCTGTTTCTGGCGGTGAATCTGGTGCTGGCCTCCCTGCCGGAGGAGTGGCTGGAGAGCTACAGCGACGCCTCCGCCGGCATCACCTCCGGGGGCGTGGTAGGTTTTATCGCCGTGGTGGCGGCGGCCCCGCTGGTGGAGGAGGTGATCTTCCGGGGCCTCATCATGACCCGGCTGAACCAGGCCATGCCGGGATGGCTGGCCATGTTTCTGTCCGCCGCCATCTTTGGGGCGTGTCACGGCCACCCGGTCTGGTCCGGCTATGCCTTTGTGCTGGGGTGCATTTTCGGTTACATGGACCTGCGGGCGGGCTCCATCTGGCCGTCGGTCCTGGCCCACATGGTGTTCAACAGCTTCAGCCAGATCATCAGCCTCCTGCCGGGCGGCGAGGAGGGCATGGGGCCGGTTATCGCTCTAGGGGTCATTTTGCTTTTGGCCATCCTGCTTCCTATCCTGGATCGGAAGGGGATTAAGGCCCTGTTCGGGCGCTCACCCGGGAAGAGGAACGTCCAGGTCCTGCCCACGGTCCCCGGCGTGTACGAGTTCGACCCCTGGGAGAGCTGAGCGTTCAAAGCCCTCCGCCCATGGCGGGGGGCTTCTGTGTGTCAAGTATTTATCGAAAAACAATAAAAAATGCTTGACAAACAATATGGCGGGTGGTAAGCTGTGGGACAAGAGGTGGTTGAAATGGAACAGACTTCCGTTCAGAGGCTGGCCCGGGTGCTGCGGGTCATGGTGATCATGGTGTTTATCTGTAATCTTATTGTTCTACCTATTGCACCCTCTTTGGTTTATTGGTACGCCAACCAGTGGGAACTGGACTACCGGCTGGGGATCGGAAACAGCGTCCTGAACCTTTGGCTGCACGGGCTCTCCCGCGTGTGGAAAAACAGCCCCTACACCCTTGTCCTGGCCCTGTTTCTGGTGGTTTGCGGAATCTGCACCGCCCTGATCTTATGGCAGGGCAAGCGGGTGCTGGACACGATTTTGAGGGGGGAGCCCTTTTCCCTTGACAACGCCGTTAACCTGCGGCGGGCGGCGATATGCTGTTTCGTCATATCGGGGATGGCGCTGGCCCGGCTGATCTGGGGGTTCGTCTACTACCAGAGCATCGCCCCTCTGCTCACCTACAACGCCCTGTTCGTCCCCATTTTCCTGATGGGCGGGCTGCTGTTTATGGTCATGTCCGCCCTGTTCCGCCAGGCGGCGGAGCTCAAGGCGGAGAACGACCTGACGATTTAGGGGGCGGCGTGTGGTGGATATCCTGTGTTTCCGCCCCCGCAGGGGGCGGAGAGCCTTCAAGGAGGGCGCTGTATGGCGATTGTGGTGAACCTGGACGTGATGATGGCCAAGCGGAAGATGTCCCTGGGGGAGCTGTCCCAGAAGGTGGATGTGACCATGGCCAACCTGTCCATTTTGAAGAACAACAAGGCCAAGGCGGTGCGCTTTTCCACGCTGGAGGCCATCTGCAAAGCGCTGGACTGCCAGCCGGGGGACATTTTGGAGTTTGTGTCCGAAGCGGAAGATGAGAAAGGAGGGGGTTGATATGCTGATTTCCGCTGCATTCCACGGCCTTGGCGAGCTCGGGCTGGGGCTGGCGGCGTGGGGGTTAGCCCTGGCGGCGCTGTTCCTGAAAAAGGAGAGGAAAACGCTCTCCATGCTGGGGATAGGGAGCTTGGCCTGCTGTGCCGCATCCCTGTGCCTGGTGGTGTTTGAGCTGGCTCACTACGCGGATATTGAGGACGTTTCCGCCTTTCTGGATACTGCCAACGCCTTTCGGCTCTGTTCGGGCACACTGCTAGCGGTGACCCTGGGGCTCAACGGCATACTGGCGCTCCGCCTCCGGGGTCGGGGAGCCGGTAACTGAATAGAAAACAGACCACGTGACCGCCTCCGGCCATGGGGGCGGTATTTTTCAGCCTATTTTAGAGAGGAACATACAGTATGAAGCGGTTTTTGACTCTGATGCTGATCCTTCTCGCGGTGCTCACGGCCTGCGGCGGGGACGGAAATCTCCGAGAGGGGCGGGAGCTGCGCCAGATGAGCAGGGCACTGGGGCTAGACCTGTCTGCCGGAGTGCTGGCGCGCTATGAGGACAGCCACGGCGGCTTTCTCGGCGACGGCCTGACTGCGGCGGAGGTGGAGATCGGGGGTTTGGACGGACGGCTGGGGGATATCCCCGGCTGGAGGCCCCTGCCCCTGTCGGAAAACGGGGCCGAGGCTCTGGAGCTGGTGGGCGGGCCGGAAGGGGTGGAGGAGGGATTCTACTACCTCTATGACCGCCACAGCCAGAGCCAGGACCCCTTTGACGACAGCGACCTGCACCAGCGCTTTTCCTGGAATTTTACCATAGCGGTATATGACAGCAGAAATGAGCGGCTGTACTACTATGAATTCGACACTTGAGGAGGATCATCTCGATGAAAAAAATGTTTTGTCTGTTTTTGGTGGCTTTGTACCTGGCGGCGCTGTCCGGCTGCGGTCGTGAGCCGGGGGCGGAGGCGGATCTGGTGTTTGTCAACCAGTCGAACGCGGTGATTGTGGAGGTAGTGGTGGATTTCCGGGATCAGAGCGGGGGACAGCGGCACGCCGACAGCAGTCCCTTGAAGCGGGGGGAGACCTTCGGCTTCGAGGCGGGGAAGTACCCGGTGACGCTGGCGGTGTACGACGCACCTTTTGAGGGCTCCGGGCAGCGGGAGCTGGGACGGACTACCATCCGGGAGGCCCCGCCCGAGGGAGAGCGCTGGTACGTCACCGCCCGGGGCGGGGCGGAGAATCTGACCTTTCTCACCAGCACCCAGCTGCCCCACCCGGGGAAGGCCCCGGGACAGGACGGCGCGGTCATTGACGCGGGATAAAACGAGACGCCTCCGCTTCGGCGGAGACGTCTCGTTTGCTTTTTTATGGCCGGTGCTGAAGGAATACCGCGGCAGGTCACTGGTTTTCCGCGAACTGACAGAACCGCATGAGGATGGTGGCCACCTGGGCCCGGCTGGCAAAGCCCCCGGGCTGGAGGGTGTATGCGGCCACCCCGTTGATGAAGGCCTGATGGTTGGCCCAGGACATGGCGTCTTTGGCATAGGCGCTTATCTGGTTCCCGTCGGAGTAGCGGGACAGGTCCGCCCGGCCGCTGATGTCCAGCCCCTTATACTGGGCGTAGCGGTAGAGAATGGCCGCCATCTGCTCTCGTGTGATGGTGTCGTTGGGGCCGAACTGGGTGGTGTTGTAGCCGTTGACCACTCCGTGCCGGGCGGCCCAGGCCACGGCGTCGGTGTAGTACTGCCCCGACGGAACGTCCTGGAAGCTGGAGCCTGACGCCGCCGGCGAGCCCTCGTAGCGGTACAGGATGGTGACGATCATGGCCCTGGTGGTGGTCTCATAGGGAGAGAAGGCGTCGGGGGCGGTGCCGTTCATCAGCTGGTGGCTGTAGACGTAGGCCACGGCGTCCCGGAACCAGTCGCTGGCTCCCACGTCAGTGAAGGGCAAGGGGGCGGACTGGTCGGGAACAAAGCTGGCAGTGACGGTGACGGCGGAGGCGGGCATGGTAAAGGACCATTTGCCGCCGCCCAGGCCGGTGGCGGCGATCCCCCGGCCCGCGCCGTCGGTGACGGACAGAGAGCGGAAGAGGTAACCGGGGTTGGGAGTGGCGGTGACGGTGACCGTTTCCCCTTGGGCGGCGTGGGTGGAGCTGAGATGAAGGGTGCCGCCGGTGACGGAGGCCGTCCCCACCGAATAGCGGACGGCGGTGCCGCTTCCGCCGGAGCCGGGATAGTACCCGCCGCCCCCGCCGGAGCCCGAGGTGGAGCCGCTGGTCTTGTCCACGGTGTCATAGACGACAGTCTGCGTCTGTGAGGGGTTGGAGCCCACCGTGATCAGCTTCAGGCCGGAGACGCTCTCCACAGTGAGACCCTGGCTGGACAGAGCGCCGAGGGAGAGCGATCCTCCCTGGTTCAGTATGCTCCCGGAGGACACATAGAGGGTCAGGCTGTCCCCGTTAACGGTGTAGGTGGTATGGATCTTTTCGCTGGACAGAGAGGTATCAAAGCGGAAAGAGTCAGCGTCCGCCGCCTGGTTCAGCTTTAGGGTGACCTGGATGGCGTGGTACTGCTCAGGCAGACCCTGGAGGCTGACCGACTGGCCGCTCACCTGAGCCCAGGGGGAGGGACTGGCGGCCGCCGCCGGGCACACCAGCAGGGCGGCGGCCAGAGCCGCGGCCAGAAGCAGGGAAAGAGTGCGTTTCATGGATGTATACCTCCTCATTGGGCGGCGCCGCCCTTCAGCTCGATCTGGGGCAGGCTGTCATAGTCGGGGAAGCCGACCCACAGCGTCTGGCTGGTGGTCCGGTCCTTTTCCGCGCTGTTGGGGTCGTCGGTGCGGTGGAGCACCGCCCGGATCTCCATCGGGCCCTGGGGAAGAGCGTTGTCCTGAGCCGGGCTGTCCGTGCCGGACTGGGGAGCGCTCTGTTCCATCAGCTTTTTCTCCGCCTCCAGGTCGGGCACGAAGAGCCAGAAGCCGTCGCTGATGTCGCTCACCGCGCCGTCCGCGGGGATTTCGGCGAAGAGCAGGGAGTAGCCGTTCATGGGCCGGGTCAGATCGGTGGCGCCGCCGCCCTCCTCGTCGTCCTGGGCTTCCTTGGTGGTGTCGTAGCGGCCCTCGATCTCTACGAAATTGTACACCGGGTCGCCGCGATAGGTGCCGATAATGACCAGCGTGTCCTTTTCAATGGTCTGTGTTTTGCCGTCGGCATCCGTGTAGGCGTAGTCGCCGGCCAGCCTGCCCGCCACAGCCCCTTCGCCGTAGAAATCCACCCGGTCGCCGGGGTAGTCCAGCAGGATGACCTGAGCGCTCTCAGGGAGCCCCGTGACCCGCACAGCCGCCGCGTCGTAGGTCCACAGGCGGGTGTCGGAGGGGTCCGCCCCCGGCTTGGTGAAGTAGCCCACCGTCTCGCCGCCGGACAGCTCGCCCGTCTTGACGGGGGTCCAATCTGCGTCGGCGGTACTGGCCTTGATCTCCACGGTGTAGGTCCCGGCCAGCCCTGTCCCGGTGATTTTCACGCCGGTGACGGGAGTGGTCCGGGTGAGGGTGGCGGTGACCGTGCCGCCCTCCCGGGCGGTGGTGTACAGGCTGGAGTCAATGGCGGTGTTCCAGGCGACGCGCACCTCGCCGGCCTTGGCTTCCGTGCCCATGTTGCCCAGCTTGTCCACAGGAACCACGCTGTAGGCGTAGGTCAGGTTGTTGGCGGGGCCCAGGTCGTCGGTGTAGGTGGTTTCGCAAGTGAATGCGATGGCTTTGCCGTTCCGGCGGATCTCATAGCCCAGGATGGACTCATTCCCGCCCTGAATGGTCAAAACAGCCTTGTTATCCTTGGTCTCGGCGGACAGGGTGACGGACATTTCGGCCTTTTCAGTCCCTGCCAGCCGCACAGCGTAGGAGCCGTCGTTGAGATACCAGACGGCCCGGTCCTCGGCGGGCAGTTTCTCCATAATTGCCTTCGCCTCCCCGCCCAGGGTCATGCCCCAGCGGGTGAAGAACGCGGTCAGGTTCTTGTTGGCCGTCTTGGAGGCGATGAGGGCCACCCGCTCGTCGTAGGTGAAGCCGTCCCTATATTCCCCGGACTTCCAGTCCTTGAAGAACTGGTTGAAGAACTTCAGCGGCTGGTCGCCGTTGTCGTAGGCCAGGTGGAGCTGCCAGTACATGCCCAGCTGGACGAACACGTTTCCGGCGGAGCCGGGCCGGCCGGCGGAGGTCTTTTCATAGACATGATCCCAGATCTTGCTGTTGGTCAGCCGGGTGGGCAGGGCCATGGAGCCGCCGTCATAGGCCTGGATGGCCAGAGAGTAGATGTTGTTGGTGATCTCCGCCTTGCCCAGCTTGTCCATGTTGTGGCCGATCTCGTGGGCGATGCCCCAGCCGAACAGCCGGTTGGCTTTGCCCTGGCCGGTGGAGGAGGCGGGCCTGCCGCACACCAGCCCGGAGGTGGAGCCAAAGCCCACGCCCACATGGTTTCCGGCGGCGTACATGAAGGCCCCGGCAAACATGCGCATATAGCGGATATTCTGGCGGGTGGTCATGGGATAGCGGTAATCGGTCATCTGCAAATCGGAGCCGATGATGCCCTGAACCTTGTTGGCAACAAAGAGCTCGTCCTCCCAAGCAAGCACATTCTGGTACATGGCGTCGGCCATCTGCTCCGCCGACGCGCCGATTCCCTTCAGCCCGGACAGCGCCTGGGAGGCGGGGATGGACAGCAGTACGCTGGGGGTGGAGATCTCGGTGACGTTGCGAATGTCAAACTGCAAATTGGGGGAGTTCAAGGCGCCCACATAGGTCTCCAGCTGGGCCACATAGGCCCGGATGGCGGTTTTGCGGGCGGTCTCATCCATCTCGTACCAGTTGGACAGCTCCAGCACGGGTACGGTGAAGGTGCCGCTGTCTCCCCGGACCTGGAGCTTGATGGCCTGGGGATTGTCTCCGGCGTAGATGAGGTACAGCGGGCCGCCCCGCTCATCGGCCAGGGAGCCGACCTGGGGCACGGTGATGTAGTTGCGGCCATTCACCAGCTCAATGGCCGCGCCCCGCCAGATGCCGGACTCGCCGTAATACTGGGTGGGGATCAGGTACACCGGCTGGTCGCCGGGCAGCTGGGCATAAACGGCCACCGTGGCCCCCGCCTTGGCGGACACCCCCAGAGGCTGGAGGCTGCTGGCGCTCTGGCCGTACTGTTTGTCCAAATCGCCGCTACGGCTCTGGAAGTCGTTCTTGACCAGGCCCAGGGTGGAGGTGTTGCCGTCCAGCAGCGCCTGAGCCAGCTTCACCTCGTCGCGCAGGCGCTCCAGGTCCAGGTAGAAGTCGGCCCTGGCCTCCAGCCGGGCGGACAGGCCGCTGATCTGCTCCGAAGTCACGCCGCTCCTCAGGGTGGTGAAGGAGCCGTCGGCAAAGAGGGCGGCGATGTCCTCCGCCAGGGTGTCGCTCTTGTAGAAGGCCATCTCGGCGATGTTGACTGCGGCGGCGCCGTTCCACTGGGACAGGCTGATGGAGAGCTTTTTGACCCCCTTGACCATGGGGAAGGTGAGCACCAGATAGTTCTTGTCCGTCATTTTTGGGGCGGGGTAAGAGCCGGAGGCAAGGACATTGTCATCCGCGTCCATAGCCTTCACCGCATAGGAGCCCATCATATTTTTGTAGGTTCCCGCCTGATAGGGCACCCAGATGACATAGTTCATATCCTGGGGCTCATCAAAGGTGTAGGTGAACTCCATGCTCTCCCAGAAGGACCGGGCGATCCAGTAGGTGGCCGCATCGTCGTCCACCACCTGCCGGGGGACAAAGCCGGGGCAGAGATTTCGGTTCACGTTGTTGGGATTGGTCATGGTGACGTCAATCACGTGGCTGTTGTCGATGCGGTCCTGCTGGGGCAGGTCGGGCATGTCCAGCGACTCCTTCTTGGGGGTGCCGGAGGCAATGGCGGAGTAGGGGCCGGTACCCTTTCCGTTGCCCGCCTTCACAGCCACCTCATAGGCGGTGCCGTTGGTGAGCCCGGTGAGGAAAGCGGAGGTGCCGGACAGGTTTCCACCATATTGGATAAAGTCATTCTGGCCCTTTTCACGGTAGAATACCTGGTAATAGGCCGCGTCCTTGGTTTTGCCCCAGCTCAACCGCAGGGACTGGTCGGCAGGGGTCACGGCGATGTTGGAGGGAGCGCCGGGCACATTGGCGGGCTCCGGCGTGGCGGACACCACCGCCGAGGGCATGCCGCTCCACTCGTTGTTGACAGGAGTGACCTGAAATTGGTAGGCCGTCAGGTTCTCCAGCCCCGTAACCGTGGCCCGGGTGGAGCTGGCGGGCATCTGCTGGTCCAGCTTGCCGCCGGCGCCGTAGCGGACGACATAGCCGGTGATATTGCGCACGGCGGTCCACTCCAGGGTTACCTGCTTGTCCCCCGGCTCAGTGGACACGATCCGGGGCTGATCGTTCTTGGGGTTCTCCGGCACGATGTCCTTCAGAAATTCGATTTGGCGCACCACGGCGAAGCCGGCGTTGTCCTGGGTGGCGGTGACGGTGATGGTGACCTTCTTCACCGGCACCCGCCTGCCCAGGTCGATGGTGATTACCCGTTTTCCCACAGTCCTGCCGATGGCGTGGACTCCCTCGGGAAGGGTGGCGTCAAAAGGCACGGTGAGGGTTTCGCCGTTGTCCAAAATCACCTCCGCCGTCCCCTTCTGGACAGCGCCGGCGGCGTCGGGACAGGTGAGTTGGATCTGGCTCATCTCCACAGCCTTTGCACCAAAGTCAATGGGTAGGAGGATCTCTTCCGCATCCGCCGCCGGGGCCAGCTTCACCTCGCCCTCCTCCTGGAAAAGGTTGGCCGCGTCGCCCCCGGCGACGATGACAGCGCTGGCATCCAGTGTGGGAGAGGCGATGGCGGCGGTGTCCAGCACCTGGGCCTGGCCGGTGAAGCCGACGTTATGGCTGATGTAGGCCAGGTCGACGGCGTCCACCGCGCCGTCGCCATTGAGGTCATAGTCGGGGGCGTTTCCGCCCAGTCTGCCGTCCATGGCGGTTAGGTCGGCCTTGTCGATTTTGCCGTCGCCGTTTACATCGCCCAGGGAGAAGGTGCCGTCCCCGGTGCCTGCGATGAGGAGCTTGGAGTAGCCCTCCAGCTTGACGGAGGCGCTGAAGGGAGCGTAGCCTTCCCCGGCGAGGGCCACCTGATAGGTCTGTCCGGCGGGCAGGCCGGTGAGCTCTACCTTATAATAGCCCAGTACGTTCTCATTGGTCAGCGGGGCCCCGCTGATGTTATCCACCTCCACGGGGAAGTCGTCCGTTCCATCGGGGAGGGGGACGGTGATATTTTTCTCACCGCCTGTCACCTGGAGCTGGATAGCCCGGTTGGCGGCGCTTTCCGGCGTCTGGGGCAGGTCGAATCGGAGAATGAGCCCGATGGAGCCGGTGAGGGCCGGGGCGTCCGCCGCTCTGGCAGAGACGGGCAGGCCCGTCAGGCAGAGGGAGCACACCATCCACAGGCTGAGCATCCCGGAAATCAATCGTTTTGCTGCTTTCATAGTTGCCACTCCTTACTGATTGCTCCCACGTTATGTAAATCAAATTGTTATGTGGGACTTCATTGTAATATGTCGGAGTGGTCCTGTCAATTAGAATCGGCATTTCCGCGGAAATTTTCCCAGCTGTGCCGGAAGCCCTGGGGCGGGTCGGCCCGGACAGGGCTTTTGCGCGGGAAACCGGCAATGCGCCTTGCTTTTTACTCGAGCAGACGGTATAATGTAATCATCATAAATCAGGAAAGAGGTGCGGCCATGATTGCGTCTGAGCGGCAGTTTCACATCAACTGCAAAGAGGGCGAGGTGGGGCGGTACTGTCTGCTCCCCGGCGACCCAGGCCGGAGCGAGAAGATCGCCCGCTACTTTGACAGCCCTGTCCATGTGACCACCAACCGGGAGTACGTCACCTACACCGGGACCCTGCTGGGGGAGAAGGTGACCGTTACCTCCACCGGCATCGGCGGGCCCTCCGCCGCTATCGCCATGGAGGAATTGGCCAACTTGGGGGCAGACACCTTTGTGCGGGTGGGCACCTGCGGCGGTATCAAGCTGGATGTGTCCAGCGGCGACATTGTGGTGGCCACCGGGGCGGTACGGATGGAGGGCACCAGCCGGGAATACGCCCCCATGGAGTTCCCGGCGGTGGCGGACTACGAGGTGCTCACCGCCCTGGTGGACGCGGCCAGGGCATCGGGCCGCCGCTGGCACGCCGGGGTGGTGCAGTGCAAGGACTCCTTCTACGGCCAGCACTCGCCGGGGCGCATGCCGGTGTCCTACGAGCTGGAGAGCAAGTGGGAGGCCTGGAAGCGCCTGGGTGTGCTGGCCTCCGAGATGGAGAGCGCGGCGCTGTTCACCGTGGCCGCCGCCCGGGGGGTGCGGTGTGGGTCGGCATTCCATGTGATCTGGAACCAGGAGCGCAACGCCGCCGGACTGGACCAGACTCGGGACGAGGACACCGAGTCCGCTATCCGGGTGGGGATCGAAGCGGTGAAGCTGCTCATTCAAAGAGATCGGACGAGGGCTCGGTAAGGGACTCAAAAAGCTGGGTCTTGCTCTCATCGGAGAGACGGCTTTGCCCTTGACAGGGCTGCGTGTTTTCTCCGGCCGTGCTCACCGCCATCAGCGCGATGTTGCTGCGCATCAGGTCGAACAGAGAGGCCAGGATAGCCAGCTCGTCTGCGGTTTTGCCCTGGGCGATCATGATGGACAGGGCGGCGGCGACGGCCACCAGATTGCTGCCCTGCGCCTGGGAAGAATTTCCGCCGCACCGCCTCATACCCAGCCCCCCTTTGCCCCAGTATATGCGGAAATGGGCCGGTTTGCCGATGAATTGCCCCGGGATGGGAAAAATCCCGGCGGAGAGGGCCAAACTGAAAAAGGGCCGCGTCTCCGAAGAGACACGGCCCTTTTGGCGGGACAGGATCAGTAATTCTCGGCCTTGAGCTCGAAGAAGGACTGGGGGTGGGCGCAGACGGGGCACTCGGCGGGGGCCTCCAGGCCGTACTCCAGATGGCCGCAGTTGCGGCAGTACCACACCTTGACCTCGGAGCGCTTGAAGACCTCGCTGTTGGCCAGGTTCTCAGCCAGCTTTACGTAACGGTCCTCGTGGCTCTTCTCGATCTTGGCCACGGCGTCGAAGGCGTCGGCCAAGGCGATGAAGCCCTCCTCCCGGGCGGTGGCCGCCATCTCCTTGTACATCTCGGTCCACTCCTCGTGCTCGCCCTCGGCGGCGGCCACCAGGTTCTCGGCGGTGGTGCAGATGCCGCCCAAAGCCTTGAACCACAGCTTGGCGTGCTCCTTCTCGTTGCCGGCGGTCTCCTCAAAGATGGCGGCGATCTGCTCGTAGCCCTCCTTGCGGGCCTGGCTGGCGAAGTAGGTGTACTTGTTGCGGGCCTGGGACTCCCCGGCGAACGCTTTCCACAGGTTGGCCTCGGTCTTGCTGCCCTTCAGTTCCATGATGGTGTTCCTCCTGATTGATAAATTTATTGGGGCGGTTTGATAGATTCTCTTATTGAGAATCATTCTTATTTAACTATATCAGAACGCACGAAAAAATGCAAGTGTTTTTTCAATGATTTTTCAGCCGGGAGGCATTCCGGCAAATTCTTCGAAGGAGCCATGACAGATGATAGAGACAAGCGCGCTTCGGCTGGACATACACACCCACACCCTGGCCAGCGGCCACGCCTACGGCACCATCCGGGAGATGGCTGCGGCGGCGGGGGAGAGGGGTCTGGACCTTTTGGGGATCAGCGAGCACGGTCCGGGAATCCCTGGGACCTGCGACCCCATCTATTTCTGCAACCTGACGGCGGTGCCCCGCCGCCTGTCCGGAGTGGAGATTGTCCACGGCTGTGAGGTAAATGTGCTGGACGATGGGAGACTGTCTCTGCCCCAGCGGTATTTGGAGCGGCTGGACTACGCCATCGTGGGCATCCATCTGCTTTGCTACAAAGACGCGGGGGCGGAGAAGAATACGGATAACCTGATCTCCTGCATGAGAAACGAGAAGGTGTGCTTCGTCTCCCACCCGGACAGCGACCAGACCCCGCTGGAGTATGAGCGGCTGGTCCGGGCGGCGAAGGAGTGCCATGTGGCGCTGGAGGTGAACAACAGTTCCCTGCGCCACCCGGAGAGCCGTCCGGGCTGTGTGAAAAATTACAAGGAAATGCTGTCCCTGTGCAGTCGGTATGAGGTCCCCATCATCGTTAACTCCGACGCCCACGACCCCAGCGCGGTGGGCCGGTTTGACGCGGCCTGCGCCCTGCTCAACCAGGTGGGCTTTGAAGAAAAGCTGATTCTCAACACGGATGTGGGGGCCTTTAAGGCGTTCATCGGGCTTTGACGCCGGTCAAATGAAGCGGGTCCCGTCTGTTGAGCCCATTCCAAAAGACGGGACCCGTTTTTGAGAGCGGCCAGGTTGTTCTGGACCCTTCCTCAGCCCCGGTCCCGCCGGGCCTCCTCCTCCCGCTGGCGGCACACCTGAGCCCAGTCGGGGATTTTCTCCATGGCCTGGGCCAGTTCCTTAATGACGGCGGGGACGTCGATGCCCTGGGGGCAGATCTGGGCGCACTTGCCGCAGGCGAGGCAGGCGGCGGGCCGCTTGTCCTCCGGCAGGGCGTCAAAGCGCATGCGGATGCCGGAGCTGAGGGCGAACCGGGCCTCGTTGCAGGCGGCGACCATGGCGGGTATGTCCAGCCCCATGGGGCAGCCGTCGCAGCAGTAGCGGCAGGCGGTGCAGGGGATGGCGTCCTTCATGTCCTCCGCCAGGGCCAGCAGGGCGCCGGTCTCGGGGGTGGCCAGCGGCCGGTCCTGAGTGAAGGTGTCCACGTTTTCCACCATCTGCTCCAGGTTGGACATGCCGCTGAGGATCATCTTCACGTTGGGCAGGCCTTGGAGGAACCGCAGGGCCCAGGCGGCGGCGCTGTCGCCGGGCCGGAGGCGGCGCAGGGGCTCCATCTGCTCCTGAGACAGGCTGGCCAGCTTCCCGCCCCGGATGGGCTCCATCACCCACACGGCGATCCCCCGGTCGGTGAGCAGGTCATATTTCTCCTTCCCCTGCTGGAGGGTCCAGTCCAGATAGTTCAGCTGGAGCTGGCAGAACTCCATCTTGTCCCCGCAGTAGTCCAGGAAGGCGGCCAGCGTGTCCAGGCTGCCGTGGCAGGAGAAGCCCAGGTGCCTGATGCGGCCCAGCCGCTTCTGCTCCACAAAGTAGTCCACAATGCCCCACCGGGGGTCCGTGTACACCTGGATGGAGTTCTCATACACATTGTGCAGTAAGTAAAAATCGAAATAGTCCACCCCGCACTTGTCCAGCTGCTCCTTGAACATGGCGGCAGGGTCGTAGCTGCTGGCGATCTGGTGGCCGGGGTATTTGTCCGCCAGATACCAGCTCTCCCGGGGATAACGGGCTAGGGAATGCCCCACCACCCGCTCCGACTGCCCCCCGTGGTAGGGGTGGGCGGTGTCGAAGTAGTTGACGCCGTGGGCCAGGGCGTAGTCGATCATCTCGTCCACCCGCTTTTCGTCGATGGCGGCGGGGTCGGTCTGGCCGGGGAGCAGGGGCAGGCGCATAGTGCCAAAGCCCAGCCGGGAGAGCTGGACGCCGTGAAAATCGTTGGTCATCATGGTGGTTTCCTCCTAAAAATATCGTTATATCAGAATTATATTGGATTGCGGGGGAGATGGCAAGCCCCTATTTGCCCTGGAAGAAAAAAGCATAATAGAAATTCAATGGAAAATTTATTTTATTTTTCCGAAGATAATGACAAACGCTCTTTTTTGTGGTAAACTTCTAAGGCTAGAGAGAGGAGTTGGACCCATGAGCGACCAGGCGCATGAGCGTTTTTTTATAGAGCAGGTCCTGCGGGTGCTGTGCCAGCCGGATGGCGCCTCCAGAGATGATCTCCCCCAGAACGAGGAGGTGACCGGCGCGTTTGTCCATTTTATGGATGAGATGCCCGGCGGCTTTCTCATCTATCGGGCCGATCAGGGTGAGGAGATTATCTACGCCAACCGCAGCCTGCTGCGCATCTTCCAGTGCGAGACCATGGAGGAATTCCGGGCCCACACCGGCAACTCCTTTCGGGGGCTGGTGCACCCGGATGACCTGAAGGCGGTGGAGGAAAGCATTCAGAGCCAGGTGGAGGCCAGCCAGTACGACTTTGACTACGTGGAGTACCGGGTCCGCCGGAGGGACGGCACCATCCGATGGATCGAGGACTACGGCCACTTTGTCCACAGCGAGTCGGCGGGCGATATCTTCTATGTATTCCTGGGGGATGCCACGGAAAAGCGGGAGCGCCAGATGGAGGAGAAAACCCGGCTGATGAACGAGCGGCTGGAGCGGGAGCGGAAGCTTCGCCATCTCATTGAGGAGTATGACAAGGAGCGCACCCTCATCAATGAGGAGTATCTTCGCCAGCTGGAGGTCATCGAGGGCCTGAGCGTCAACTACGAGGCCATCTGCTACGTGGACCTGGACCGGGACCAGGTCATTCCTTACCGTCTGAGCGTGCGCACAGCCGCTCTGTTTTACAACAAGCTGACCGACCGGGCCTACTCCAGCTACGCCTCTGGCTATGTGGACATGTGGGTGCATCCCGAGGACCGGGAGCTGGTGGCCAAGACCACCTCCCCGGAGTATATGAAGGAAAAACTGGAGGACTGCCTCACCTTTTACATCAACTACCGGGTGGTGGTGTCCGGCGAGCTGCAGTATATCCAGCTCCGAGTGGTGAACGTGAGCCACGAGGAGGGCGTCTGCCAGGTGGTGATGGGCTACCGCCGGGTGGATGAGGAGATCCAGCAGCAGATGGAGCAGCAGTCTCTGCTGGCTGAGGCGCTGGCCAAGGCCAATTTGGCCATCAACAGCAAGAATACCTTCCTGTCCAACATGTCCCATGATATGCGCACCCCCCTCCACGCCATTTTCGGCTTCACCTCCCTGGCCAAGCTGAACCTTGAGAACACTGCGGAGGCGGCGGATTACCTGGACCGGGTGGAGACCGCCAGCCGCCAGCTGATGGATATGATCGACAAGGTGCTGGAAGTATCCTCCCTGGACGAGTCCACCGAGCTGGAGGAGACGGAGTGCGACCTGCGCCAGACCGTGGGGGGAGTGTACAGCTTTCTGGAGCCCCAGGCCCAGGAGAAGGATATCTCCTTCACCCTGGACTGCGACTCCCTGCGGCACAACATCGTCTTCACCGACCAGGAGAAGCTGCGCCAGCTGGTGATGTATCTGGCCAACAACGCCCTGACCTACACCAATCCCGGCGGCCGGGTATCCATCCGTGTGGAGGAGGGGGAGGAGTCGGCCAACGAGTACGCCGTCTACCGCATCACAGTGGAGGATACCGGCATCGGTATCAGCCCCGAGTTCCTGGATAAGCTGTTCGAGCCCTTCAGCCGGGAGAAGAACACCACCCTGGGGGGCATCCATGGTATCGGCCTGGGTCTCACCATCGCCAAGAACATTGTGGACATGATGGGGGGCGTGCTCAGCGTCCAGAGCACGATAGGCAAGGGCAGCACCTTTACCGCCGCCTTCCGTTTCCGGGTCCAGGCCTGGCATGCCTCCGCCCGCAAGCAGGCGGAGGAAGGGGCAGCGTTCCGCATCCTGCTGGCGGAGGACAACGAGATCAACCGGGAGATCGAGATGGAGCTGCTGGGGGAGCTGGGGTTTGAGATCGACCCCGCCGAAAACGGGATGATTGCCCTGGAAAAAATGCGGGATTCCGGCCCCGGATATTATGATGTTGTGCTCATGGATCTGCAAATGCCGGTGATGGACGGCTGGCAGGCGTCGGTGGCCATCCGGGCCCTGCCCGACAAGGCCAAGGCCAGGGTGCCCATCATCGCCTTGTCCGCCAACGCGCTGGAGCGGGACCTGCGCAAGTCCCGGGAGTGCGGCATCGACGCCCACCTGCGCAAGCCCATGGATCTGGCCCTGCTCCTGCGCACCATGGAGGAGCTGACGGGCCGGACCGGGGCGCCGGGTGAGGCTTGAATTGTAATATGGATGGCGGTCTTGGAGGAGACCGCCATCCATATTGCGGTATCGGTAAATGATTATTTACTGTTTTCAGCGGTCCTTTGAACAGAAAATCCCTGTTTAGGGTGCGGAGAATGAAAATTTTGCGATCACTGAAACAACACATTGATTTGTGGTTTTATCTGTGCTATAATGCCAGATATGGTACGCTGTGGAGGACAGTGGCCGGAAGCGAATAGACTGTTTCGGAAAACGCCGGAGGGATTTGACGTGGACCAGCTGTTTGGAGGAGGGGGAACATGGAGAGCATGGACCCGGAAAAACTGAAGGAAATTCTGCCGGAGGCCACCAAGCACAGCCCGGAGCTGGTGGAGGACTGGGCCTACATCATCAGCGGCTTGAGCAGCCTATTTTTCTCCACCTATTATTTGAACCTGGAGCAGGACACCTTCCGGGCGGTGACCCAGCTGCGCCGGGTGGAGGACCTGCTGGGCAATGAGGTGAACTGCACCGCCGCCCTGCAGATCTACGCCAACCACTTTATCCACCCGGACGACCGGGAGCTGTACCTGCAGACCATCAGCATGGAAAACCTGCGGGGCAGTCTGCGGTGGTGGCAGCCCTGCGTGGCGGTAGAGTACCGCCGGCTGGAGGATGAGCCCGGAATTCCAGACGACCCTTGGAGATGGGTGCGGGCGTCGGTGGTGCTGGCCCGCACCGGCCCGGACGACCTGCCCCAGACGGCGGTCTACGTGGCCCAGGATCTCACTGGCGGCATGCACGACCGTCGGCAGGGGCGGAGCTGAACCGTTACCATTTTTTAAATCAGTCCCGCCCCGCCTGTGGGGACGGAGGCGACAGATGAGAGGGAAGACCCATGGATAAAATTCTGGTTATTGACGACAGCCCGGTGCAAACCACTTTCCTGTGTTCCATCCTGAAAAACGACTATGAGCTCACCGCCTGCCACACGGCCCAGGAGGGTCTCCAGGCGGCTAGGGAGGGGGGCTGGTCGCTGATTTTGCTGGACGTGGTCATGCCGGGGATGGACGGCTTCCAGCTGATCCAGGAGCTGAAAGGCGGCGAGGCCACCCGGTATGTGCCGGTGATCCTCATCACCAGCCTGGCGGATGTGCAGTACGAGGAACGGGGACTGGTGCTGGGGGCGGTGGACTACGTGACCAAGCCCTTCAATCCGGCCATCATCAAGGCCAGGGTGAACACCCACGTTCAGCTGTATCGCTATCGGACCCAGTTTATGGAGCAGGCCATGGTGGACGGGCTCACCGGCGTGGCCAACCGCCGGAGCTATGAGGAGCGGAGCATCGCCCGGTGGCGGGAAGCCGTTCGGTTTGGCCTGCCCTTCTCCGTGTGCATGTTTGACATCGATAAGTTCAAGGTGTTCAACGACACCTTCGGCCACCCGGCGGGAGACCGGGCCATCACAGCGGTGGCGAAAGCGGCATCCGCCCACTTCAAGCGCTCCACCGACCTGTTTGCCCGGTATGGCGGAGAGGAATTTGTGGCGGTATTCATGGGCGCCATTGGGGAGACTGCCTATGAGTTCATGAAGTCCGTCCGCCAGTCGGTGGAGGACCTGCACATTCCCCATAATCCCGAGGTGGGGCCATGGCTCACCATCAGCGCCGGGGGCATTACCATCCTGCCCAAGCAGGAGGACAATTACGACACCTGCCTGAAAATGGCAGACACCATGCTATACGACGCCAAGCGATTTGGGCGGAATATGGTGGTGTGGCGCGGCGCCAACGGCGAGCAGTGGCGGGAGAAATAATTGGATACATCAATAGCCGTTCGGAAGATCCGGGCGGCTTTTTTTGCAAAAATTCTGCCCCTGGGCGCAACCGATGGCCTACAGGGGCACTCTATATAGGCAGAAAGCGCTTTTGAAATCCGTAAAAAGAAGAGGTGAGGGGCCATGACCGACCAGGAGCTGGTGGAGCTGTTCCTGGCCCGCTCAGAGGAGGCGGTGCCCGCCCTGGCGGAGCGGTACGGCCCCTACTGCCGGGCGGTGGCCGCCGGGGTGCTGTCCGACCCGCGGGACGTGGACGAGTGCCTCAACGACTGCTGGCTGGCGGTGTGGCGGGCCATCCCCCCGGCCCGGCCGGAGCGGTTCAAGGGCTGGCTGGCCGCCGTGGTCCGCAACCGGGCCCTGGCCATGGGGCGGGAGAACAGCCGCCGCCCGCCCGCTGTGGACGAAGCCGCCTTAGAACTGGCTTCCTGCCTCCCGGCGGGTTCGGACCCCATGGGGGAGGCGGAGTTTCGGGCCCTCCGGGAGGCGGTGGAGCGGTTCCTCCGGGAACAGCCCAGGCAGGTGCGCATCGCCTTTGTCCGGCGGTACTGGTACAGCGACAGCGTGGACGCCGCCGCCCGCCGCCTGGGGTGGTCGGTGAGCAAGACCAAGAGCGCCCTGTTCCGGGCGCGGAACAAATTGCGTGAACAATTGCGAAAGGAGGGCTTTTTGTGAAAAAAGAGCAGATTTTGGAGCTGATGGACGCCCTGCCTCCCGACCTGGTGGAGGAGGCCGACATCCAGGCCCCTGTCAAGCGCAGGCTTTCCAAGGGGGTCCGGGGGGCGCTGATCGCCGCCTGCCTATGCCTTGCGTTGGTGGGGACTACCTTTGCCGCCGTCCGTTATTTTTGGGTCGAGGTATACTCCGGCGAGGAGCACGCCGGCTATAAAGTATATGGTGAGTTTACCAAATTTCCCGTGGACAGCTTTTCCACGCAGCTGCTGGCCGACTGCGAGAACGGGGACGTTAGTACGAAATTTGATACCTGGGAGGAGGCAAAAGCCTATCTGGGTGACGGCATTCCCTGGGTCTGGCCGGAGCAAGCGTTCCCGTTTGAAGTGCTCCCGGGTCAATCGCCAATTCGTCTGAGCCCATGTCTGGACCGCGATAACGATAACAAACTGCAATCAGTCTATGCCTTTTGTTCCGCCAGATATATCGACAGCGAAACGGGAAGGCAAATCGAGCCGGAGATTCAGGCATACATTCCCACGGAGAATCTGCCCGTCGCGGATGATGAAAAATTTGGTTCCATGGGCGGAGGATTTTACGGATATTCCGAATTCACAGTCGAGCATCTGGAGGACTACCCCATGTCCAACGGTGTCACGGCGGGGATTGTCAGGGTGGGATATCCGCTGGAGAAAGGACCGCAGGAAAAGGCCACCTGTTATGAATACATTGGCATTTTTGTCAAAGACAGCATCCGTTATGAGGTGACTACGACTACACGCGGCATTGTTTCTCCGAACAGCCCGGAGGACATTGAGGCTGACCTCAAAACTATTTTGGACCTGTTCCCTTGATAGTATGAAGGCTCCCCCCTTGAAGCGCGGCGTTTCAAGGGGGAGCCTTGCTTTCTGCCAAAGGCTGTGATACAATAGGCTAATAATTTGAAGCGAGAGGGGAGAGGGACCATGGAGAGCCTGCTTTGCTGTCCCGTGTGCGGCGGAGCGCTGGTGAGGACTCGCGGTACTTTGAATAAAAGCGCAAAGAGGGACCCGGCCGTGGCTGGGTCCCTCTTTTTGCTATTTCTTTTTAAACGGCCACCAGGAGCGCTTCTTGGGGGGTTCCGATTTCTTCGCGGGGGGGACTTCCGCCCGGGGCCCGCTGGGCACCGGAGTTTGAGCGGCCTCCAGGGCGGCCAGGGCGTCTATAGCCTTCTTGTAGCCTTTATCCGCCGCCTGCCGGTAAAGGGTCCGGGCCATCTCCAAGTCGCGGTCCGTCCCCTGGCCCAGCTCGCAGCATTGGGCCTTCAGGTACAGCCCCCGGGGACTGCCCTGGGCGGCGGCCTCTTCGTAGAGGGCGACGGCTTTGAGGGGGTCCTTTTCCACGCCCGTACCCTTCATGTAGCAGACGCCCAGGGAGCAGGCACCATCCGAATGTCCGCCCTTATGGGCTAGGGCGTACAGCTCCACCGCCCTTTTTTCGTCCTTTTCCACCCCGTAGCCGTTTTCATAGCACTCCCCCAGCAGGAACTGTGCCCGGGGGAACTGTTGCTCGGCGGCTTTGGCAAACCATTTGGCCGCCTCGGCGTCGTCCTCCTCCACGGATATGCCGTGGTAGTAGAAGAAGCCCAGGTTGCACATGGCCCGGGCGTTGCCCTTTTCCGCCCCTATGCGGTAAAGCTCCGCCGCGGTGTCCAGGTCCTTCTCCACGCCGTGGCCCAGCTCGTAGCACAGGCCCAGGGAGCAGGCGGCGGGGGGGTAGCCCCCCTGGTGGGCGATGGCGTACAGCCGGGCGGCCTCCTGGTAGTCCTGGTCCACGCCGTAGCCGTAATCGTAACACTCCCCCAGCAAGAAGTGGGCCCGGGCGCTGCCCAGCGCCGCGGATTTGCGGAACCACTCCACCGCCTGGGCGTCGTCCATCTCCACTCCGATGCCCTGGTACAGGCAGTAGCCGTAATTGCACATGGCCCAGGCGCTGCCATTCTCTGCGGCCTCCTTGTAGAGCTGGGCCGCCCGGACCTTGTCCACCGCCATGCCCTTGCCGTACTCGTAACAGGTGCCCAGGCAGCAGGTGGCGGCGGCGAAGTGCTGCTCGTGGGCCAGGCGGTAGAGCTCCACCGCCTTGTCCATGTCGGGCTCCACGCCGTAGCCGTTCTCATAGCATTCCCCCAGCAGCTGGCGGGCTCTGGGCTGGCCCGCCTGGGCCGCCTTGGAAAACCACTGGAAGGCCTGGTCGTTATCCTCCGCCACGCCGATGCCCCGGTAGTAGCAGTAGCCCAGGTTGCATTGGGCCTGGACGGAGCCCTGCTCCGCAGCCAGGCGGTAGAGTTCCGCCGCCTTGGACAGGTCCCGCTCCACCCCTTGGCCCAGCTCGTAGCACAGGCCCAGAGCGCAGGTACCGGCGGGGTACCCTGCCTCGTGGGACTGGCGGTACAGACGAAAGGCTTTGTCCTCGTCCTTCTCCACGCCGAAGCCGCCGTCGTAGCACTCACCCAGCAGCTGCTGGGCCCGGGGATTGCCCTCGTCCGCCGCCTTCTGGAACCAGCGGGCGGCCTCCGCCTCGTCCCGTTCCACCCCGATGCCCTGGTAGTAGCAGAAGCCCAGGTTGCACATGCCCCGGGCCTCGCCCCCCTGGGCGGCCTTGCGGTAGAGCTCCGCCGCCCGGGCCTTGTCCATCTCCACTCCCCGGCCCAGCTCGTAGCATAGGCCCAGGGCGCAGGACCCGGCGGGGTGGCCCTTCTCGTCCGCCTGGGCGTACAGCCGGGCGGCCCGCTCCAGATTGACCTCCACCCCGTAGCCGCCTTCGCAGCACTGGCCCAGCAGGAACAGCGCCCGGCTGTGGCCCTGCTGGGCGGATTTCTCAAACCAGGCGGCGGCCAGGCCGTTGTTCTCCGCCACGCCGATTCCCCGGTAGTAGCAATAGCCCAGATTGCACTGGGCCCGGGCGTCTCCGGCGTCGGCGGCCTGTTGGTACAGTTCCAGGGCCCGGTCCAGGTCCTTTTCCACCCCCTGGCCCAGCTCATAGCACAGCCCCAGGGAGCAGGTGCCGGGGGGATAGCCCCCTTCGCTGGCGGCCCGGTAGAGCTGGACAGCCCTGACGTGGTCCACCTCCACCCCATAGCCGAAGTCGTAGCAGTCCCCCAGCAGGCCCAGGGCCCGGGGATAGCCCTCCTCGGCGGCCAGCTGGAACCAGTGGACCGCCTTCTTGTCGTCGATCTCTACGCCGATGCCCCGGTAATAGCAGAAGCCCAGGTTGCACTGGGCGGGCACGTAGCCCATATCAGCCGCCTGCCGGTAGAGCTCCACCGCCTTCGGCAGATCCCGCTCCACCCCCTGGCCCAGCTCGTAGCACAGCCCCAGGGCGCAGGTGGCGGGGGGGTACTCGTCCTCGTGGGCCTGACGGTAGAGCTGGGCGGATTTTTCCAGGTCCTGCTCCACTCCCTGGCCCAGCTCATAGCACTGGGCCAGCAGGAACTGCCCCTTGGCGTAGCCCTGATCGGCGCACTGGCGGTAGAGCTCCGCCGCCCGCTTCTCGTCCCGCTCCACGCCGATGCCCTGGTCGTAGCACACGCCCAGGGCGCAGGTGGCCGCGTCGTAGTCCTGTTCATGGGCGGTCCGATAGAGCTCCAGGGCCCGGTCCAGGTCCTTTTCCACCCCCAGGCCGTGCTCATAGCACTCTCCCAGTAGGGTCTGGGCCCGGGGATAGCTCTGCTGGGCGGCCTTCTCAAACCAGCCCACCGCCTCCTGGTAGTCCCGCTCCACCCCGATGCCCCGGTAGTAGAAGAACCCCAGATTACACTGGGCGGGGGCGTGCTCCTGCTCCGCCGCATCCCGGTAGAGCTCCGCCGCCCGCTCCTTGTCCATCTCTACCCCGGTGCCCAGCTCGTAGCACAGCCCCAGCTCACACTGGGCGGGGGGATAGCCCTGCTCCGCCGCCTGGGCCAGCAGCCGGGTCCCCCGTTCCAGGTCCTTTTCCGTGCCGATGGCCCGCAGGTAGCACAGCCCCAGGCCGTATTGGGCGGCGATATAATCCCCCTCCGCCGACTTCTGGAACCAGTAGAAGGCCAGCTTTTCGTCCCGCTGGGCCCCCCCAGTGCCGTTGCAGTAGTTCATAGCCGCCCGGTACTGGGCGTCCAGGTCGCCCTCCTCAGCGGCCTCCAGCAGATCTCGGAAGTCCCGCTCCTTTTTGGCGGACATATCCGCCAGGCTCTGGATGACCTCCGGGTTGATATAGACCATCATAGTCTCCTGCCCGTCGGGCAGGAGGGCGTCATTCCGATCTTCCGCCATATGTATTCCACTTCCTTTTTGTGCTTGCGCGTGATATGCCGGTATTGTACCACATCCGGCGGCAAAAAGCTATACGCTTTGGGGAGATTCAGCCCGGTCCCAGGCGAAGAGCTGCTTTTGCCGGACGAGGTAGTAGAGCAGGCCAACTCCGTCTGCCAGCGCCCAGCCGATGGGCACCGACCACCAGATACCCACCACCCCGAGACTGGGGATAGCGGACAAAATGTGGGCCAGCGTCACCCGGGTGCCCAGGGAGACCACGGTGAGTACCACCGACATCCCTGGCCTGCCCAGGGCCCGGTACAGGCCATAGAGCAAAAACAGGCAGCCGATGCCGCAGTAGAAGGTCCCCTCGATGCGCAGGTAGCGCACCCCCTCTAGGATGGTTTCCGCCTCGCCCGCCTCCACGAAAAGGCCCATCAGCGGCCCGGCAAAGGCGCATACCAGGACGGAGACGGCGATACAGAAGGCCAGGGAGGCCAGCGCCGCCCCCTTCAGCCCCGCCCGAATGCGGTCCTCCCGCTTCGCGCCGTAGTTCTGGGCGATAAAGGTGGAGAAGGCGTTGCCGAAGTCCTGGACGGGCATATAGGCGAAGGCGTCGATCTTCACGGCGGCGGCAAAAGCTGCCATCACCGTGGGGCCGAAGCTGTTCACCAGCCCCTGGACCATGAGAATGCCCAGGTTCATCACCGACTGCTGGACGCAGGTGAGGATGGAAAACCCGGCGATCTCTCGAACGCGGGCGGGCTTGACCCGAAACCGCCCGCCGCCGGGCCGGAGCTGGGGGTATTTGACCAGGGTGTAGGCGGCGATGCCAATCCCGGAGACATACTGGGCAATAACGGTGGCCTCCGCCGCCCCCGCTGCGCCCCGGTGGAGCCCCAGCACGAACCACAGGTCCAGGGCAATGTTCAGCCCGGCGGAGGCGGCCAGAAAAATCAGCGGCGCCACCGAATTGCCCATCGCCCGGAGGAAGGAGGCAAAGTAGTTGTAGAGAAAGGTGGCGGCGATGCCGCAGAAGATGACGGCCAGGTACTCCCGCATCAGCCCCCACACCTCCGCCGGCACCCGGAGGAGGACCCGCACCCAGTCCAGGCACAGGAAGGCGGCGGCGTTCAGCGCCAGGGTGAAGGCGGCGATGAGGGCAAAGGCGGCGTGGGCCCCCTCCCGGAGGCCCTCCTCGTCCCGCTGGCCGAAGCGGATGGAGAACACCACCCCGCTGCCCATGCACAGCCCCAGCAGGATGGAGGTGAGGAAGGTCATCAGGGTGAAGGAGGACCCCACCGCCGCCAGGGCGTTTTTGCCCAGATACTTACCCACGATGAGGGTGTCCGCCACGTTGTAGCACTGCTGGAGCAGGTCGCCCAGAATCATGGGGACGGCAAAGGCCAGCATGGAGCCCATCACCGGGCCCTTTGTCAGGTCTCTGATCACTCATCCGCCTCCCTTGCGCGAAATCAGTCCCGCTCTATTGTAACGGTGCGGAGGCTGTCTGTCAATCTCAGAATCTGACAGGGAAGGTCAATCCAGGGCGTACTTTTTGGAAAATTGGTGGTACCGCGCCAGGAAGTCCGGGTCCGCCTCCCGGAGGGGGTGACGGCCCAACTCCAGGGCATTTTCCGCGATGTTGGAGCAGTGGTCCGCCGCCCGCTCCAGGTCGGTGAGCAGGTCCGACCACACGAAGCCCGCCTCGATGGTGCACCCGCCCTGCTGGAGGCGCAGGATGTGGCTGGTGCGAAGCCGCTCCTTGAGCTGGTCGACCACCTCCTCCAGGGGGGCCACCAGGGCGGCCCGCTCCCGGTTTCCCTCCAGCCAGGCGGACAGGGCCAGCTCCAAAATCTCGTCCACGGCGGCGGACAGCATATCCAGCTCCTGCCGGGCGGCGGGGGAGAAGCGGATGCCCTTTTTATGCAGCTCCTCGGCGGACTCCACCAGGTTTTCCCCGTGGTCGGAGATGCGCTCCAGGTCGCCGATGAGCTTGAGCAGCCGGGCCGCCTGGGCGCTGTCCGCCCCGCTGATGGGCCGGGCGCTTAGCTCCACCAGGTAGGCGCTCAGAATGTCCTCATAGTGGTCGGTTTGGTTCTCCAGATCCCGGACCGAAGCCGCCAGGGCGGGGGAGAACTCCCGCACCGCCGCCATCCCCTCCCGCAGGGCCGTCCCGGCGGTCCGGGCCATGTCCGCCGCCACCGTCCGGCACCGCTCCAGGGCCACCGGGGGCGCGGCCAGCAGCCGGGGGTCCAGCTGGGCGGGGGGCTCGGGCCTGGGGCCGTCGGGGATGAGCCGGGTGACCAGCCTCTCGAAGCCCCCGGACAGGGGCAGAAGCAGCAGGGTGCACAGCAGATTGAAGCCAGTGTGGACGGCGGCGATGCCCGCCAGGGTGGCGGGGGCGTCCAGAAAGGGGGGCTGGAGGGTGGCTTTCACCGCCCAGAACACCGCCAGCCACAGGGTGGAACCGACGGCGTTGAAGGACAGGTGGACCAGAGCCGCCCGCTTGGCGTTTTTGCCTGCCCCGATGGCGGCCAGCAGGGTGGTGGCGCAGGTGCCGATGTTCTGCCCCATGATGATGGGGACGGCGGCGGCGTAGGATACCTGTCCCGTGGCGGCCAGGGCCTGCAAAATACCCACCGAGGCGGAGCTGGACTGGATGACGGCGGTGAGCAGGGCCCCTGCCAGCAGCCCCAGCAGAGGATTTTGAAACAGGACGAAGAGCTGCCGGAAGCCGGGGGCGTCCCCCAGGCCGGACACGGAATCGGACATGGTCTCCATGCCGGTCATAAGGGTTGCGAAGCTCAGCAGGATGACCCCGGTGTCCCGGCGCTTAGTGTTTGGGAAGGCCATGTAGAGCACGATGCCGGCCACCGCCAAAACGGGGGTGAAGGAGGAGGGCTTCAGCAGCCGGACAAACACATTGTCCCCGTCCAGCCCCGACAGGCTCAGCAGCCAGGAGGTGACGGTAGTGCCGATGTTGGCCCCCATGATGACGTGGATGGACTGCCGCAGGGTCATCAGTCCCGAGTTGACAAAGCCTACCACCATCACCGTGGCGGCGGAGGAGCTCTGGATCACCGCCGTCACCCCCAGGCCGGTGAGCAGCCCCGCCGCCCGGCCGGTGGTGAGCCGGCCCAGCAGGTCCCGCAGACCGTCCCCGGCCCGGAGCTCCAGGGCGCGGCCCATCAGGTCCATGCCGAACAGGAACAGGGACAGCCCGCCCGCCATGCTCAGAAGCTGAAAAATGTCCATGGTTGTTCCCCCTTTTCCATATCATGCGCAGTTTCCGGGGAAAACATGAAAAAGAGCGCCGGAGGCTTTTCCGGCGCTCTTTTCGTATGCGGTTAAGACTCCTCTTTCAGCGTCACCTGGATGGATACCGGGTTGTGGTCGGCGTACTGGAACCGGCGGTCGATGGTCTCCACCTTGTCCAGCCTTACGTTGGGGGAGAGGATGAATCCGTCGATGATATAGAACTGATTGCCCGACGGGTCCGGGTCATAGGGGTGGTTCAGCAAGCGGCAGCTGGGGACGGACAGGTCGCAGGCGAACTGCCAGCCTTCCGGCAGAATGTCGTTTTCCAGCACGCCGGGGGTCCACAGGGAGGGATCCTGGATGGGGAAGGCCTCCAGGGCCCCGGGGAAGGTCTGGTTGAAGTCGCCCCCGGCGATGACGTAGTTGCCCTTTTCATACTCGGCGGTGAGCAGGTCCACCAGCACTTTGGTCTGGGTGGCCTTGCCCTCGCCGTCGTCGTAGGCCTCCAGGTGGAGGTTGACCAGCACCAGCTCCTTGTCGGAGCCCTCCAGCGGCACCCGGCTCACCAGCAGGCACCGCTTCAGATTGGCGGTGGACACCGGCCAGGAGAAGGGGCAGGGCAGGGCCACGCGCTGGGCGCTGTCCACTCCAAAACGGGACAGGGTCTGCACTCCGCTGTGGACCTTGCCGATAGGGGGCAGGGGATAGGGCACAAAGTCGCAGGAGTAGTTCAGGGCGTGGGAGCTGGCATAGCCGTCCAAAACCATCTGGTAATAGGCGCTTTGATCCACGCCGCCGGTGCGCCCGGAGTTGGTGTCCACCTCCTGGAGGAAGTATATGTCCGTGTCCTGCGCCAGGAACTGCTGGACAAGGCCCTCCCGGTTGGTCAGCTCCTGCACCCTGGTGGGGGCCACGTCCTTACCGCTGTCCATAAAGAAGTCGGAATCCACGCCCAGCCCGCAGTACCCGGTGTTTTGGGACAGGATGGTCAGGGTGTCCCCCACGGCGGGGGAGGGCAGGCCCCCGCCAGGGGCAAGCTGATTGACCCGCTCCCTCCAGGTGGCCGTCTCCACGTCCTCCACCGCAGCGGGCTTGTATTCCCGCACAGTAAGCCATGCCACTAGCCCCACAAAAGCCAGCACCAGCACGCCCAGAACGATCCCCAGCCATTTCAGCGCTTTTTTTGCCACTGCGCCACGTCCTTTCCCGTTGAAATGCTCAAATATTGGGGCTTCGCCCCTTCACCCGCAGGCGGTTCAGCGCCCGGGCCAGGGAGCCCTGGGCCAGCTGGTACTCCTGGCGGCTCTTTTTTTGCAGCAGAGCCTCCCGGGCCTCGTCGGCCTCCCGGCGGGCCCGGGCCTCGTCGATCTCCTCGGGCCGCTCGGCGGAGTCCACCAACACCAGAACCTCGTTGGCCTCCACCTTCACCATGCCGGGGGACACGGCGGCCAGCTGTACCTCCTGGTTCGGAGGCTGATAACGCAGCGTCCCCGGCACTATGGCGGCCATCATGCTGGCGTGGTGGGCCAAAATGCCCCGCTCCCCGTCGCTGGCGGGGATGGTGAGGCTGACGCAGGGCCCCTCGTACAGAGTCTTGTCGGCGGCCAGAATGTGGACTTGAAAGGTATCCATCACGCGCCGCCCTCCAGCTTTTTGGCCTTGGCCACCACGTCCCGCCAAGCGCCTACATTGTAGAACGCCGCCTCGGGGTACTGGTCCAGCTCACCGTCCACGATGGCGGCGAAGCTCTCCAGGGTGTCCTTCAGGGGGACGTACACGCCGGGGATTCCGGTGAACTTCTCCGCCACGTGGGTGGGCTGGGCCAGGAACCGCTGGAGCCGCCGGGCCCGGGCCACAGTTTTGCGGTCCTCGTCGCTGAGCTCGTCCATGCCCAGGATGGCGATGATGTCCTGAAGTTCCCGGTACTTTTCCAAAATTTCCTGCACCTTACGGGCTACCCGGTAGTGCTCCTGACCCACCACGTCCGCCTCCAAAATCCGGGAGGAGGACTCCAAGGGGTCCACGGCGGGGTAGATGCCCTGCTCGGAAATTTTACGGCTCAAAACGGTGGTGGCGTCCAGATGGGCGAAGGTGGTGGCGGTGGCCGGGTCGGTCAAATCGTCGGCGGGGACGTACACCGCCTGCACCGAAGTTACCGAGCCGTTTTTGGTGGAGGTAATGCGCTCCTGGAGCTCCCCCATCTCGTTGGCCAGGGTGGGCTGGTAGCCCACGGCGGAGGGCATACGGCCCAGCAGGGTGGACACCTCGCTGCCCGCCTGGACAAAGCGGAAGATATTGTCGATGAAGAGCAGCACGTCCTTGTGCTCCTTGTCCCGGAAGTGCTCCGCCATGGTCAGCCCGGATAGGGCCACCCGCATGCGCACGCCGGGGGACTCGTTCATCTGACCGAACACCAGGGCGGTCTTGGCGGACACGCCGCTCTCCCGCATCTCCCGCCACAGGTCGTTGCCCTCCCGGGAGCGCTCGCCCACGCCGGTGAAGATGGAATAGCCGCCGTGCTCCATGGCCACGTTGTGGATCAGTTCTTGAATCAGCACGGTTTTACCGACACCCGCGCCGCCGAACAGGCCGATCTTGCCCCCTTTGGGGTAGGGCTCCAGCAGATCGATGACCTTGATGCCCGTCTCCAGAATCTCCACGGAGGGGCTCTGCTCGTCAAAGGCGGGGGGCTTGCGGTAGATGGACCGCACCGGGGTGCCCTCGGGCACCGGCCCGCCGCCGTCGATGGGCTGGCCCAGCACGTTGAACATGCGCCCCAGGGTGGCCTCGCCCACCGGCACCTGGATGGTGTGGCCCGGCACGTCCACAGCCAGGCCCCGGGCCAGCCCCTCGCTGGGGGAGAGCATGATGCACCGCACCGTGGTGCTGTTAAGGTGCTGAGCCACCTCCATCACCCGATGGGCGCCGTCCTTTTCCACAGTGAGCTCCTCCCGGAGGCGGGGCAGCTCGCCCTCGACGATCTCCACGTCCACCACGGGGCCGGATATCTGTGTGATGATCCCACGTTCCAAAATCATCAACCTTCTTTCTGATGCTTTTTCCGCTGGGCCCTGGCCCCGGCGGACACCTCGGTGATCTCCTGGGTGATGGCCGACTGCCGGACCCGGTTGAATTCAAGGGACAGCTCCCCCAGCAGCTTTTCCGCGTTCTGGTTGGCGCTGTCCATGGCGGTCATGCGGGCCTGCTGCTCACAGCAGAAGCTGTCGATGAGGGCGCTGTAGATAAAGCCGGACACATAGCTGGGCATCATGCTGTCCAGCACCGCCTGGACGCTGGGCAAAAACTCGAAGGGGGTGGTCACCGGCGGCTCCACAAGGGCGGAGTCGGCAAAATGGGTCCGATGGAAGGGCAGCACCCGGGTGCACTTGGCCTGGAAGTCCATGCCGTTTCCCATGTCGGTGTACACCACGTAGATCTTGTCCAGCCGGTCGTTCTCGAAGCCGTCCAGCAGCAGAGCGCTGATTTCCCGGGCCCTGGCCATGGTAGGGTTCTGGGCGGTGTAGAGGAAGCTGTGCTCGATGGGGATGCCGCGGGAGGCGAAAAACCGCCGCCCATACTCGCCCACCACGTACAGCTTGGTGTCCGGGTGGGTTTCCAGCAGCTTCAGCGCCTCCTTGATGGCGTTCTGGTTGTAGGCCCCCGCCAGCCCCTTGTCAGCGGTGATGACCAGGCAGGCGTTGGGCTTGTCCAAGGGAGGCTCCCCCTCCATGGGGTAGAAGTAGGGGCTGTCAACCACCTCTCCGCCCACGGTGCGGAAGATGCGCTTGATCTCCCGGCGCAGGGCCTCGAAGTAGGGCCGGGTGTTGTCCAGCTCCTGCCGGGCCTTGCGCAGCTTGGTGGAGGCGATGAGATACATGGCGCTGGTGATCTTTTTGGTCTCCTGGACGCTGCTGATGTGGTCCTTGATCTCCTTGGTCCCGGCCATGTCAGCTGCCCTGCTTTCCGCCGGCCTGGAACCGGGCCAGATACGCCCGGGCCAGATCCAGGATCTCCTCCCGGTCGTCCTCAGACAGCTTGCCGGTCTGGTCGATGCGGGCGCACAGGTCCGCGCCCTCCTGCTCCACGGCGGCCAGCAGGCCGGTTCGGAACTCGTCCATCCTGTTCAGCGGCACGTCCTGCATCACGTGGTCCATGGCGGCGGTGAGGACGATGACCTGCTGGTGGTGGGACAGGGGGGCGTACTGGGGCTGCCGCAGCAGCCGCATGAGCCCCTGGCCGTAGGACAGCTGGCGTTTTGTGGCGTCGTCCAGGTCGCTGGAGAATTGGGTGAACACCTCCATCTCCCGGTACTGGGCCAGCTCCAGCCGGATGGCCCCGGCGGCGGCTTTTTTGGCCTTGGTCTGGGCGTCGCCGCCCACCCGGGACACGGACAGGCCCACGTTGACGGCGGGCCGCTGGCCGGAGAAGAACAGGTCGCTCTCCAAAAAGATCTGGCCGTCGGTGATGGAGATGATGTTGGTGGGGATATAGGCGGACACGTCTCCCGCCTGGGTCTCCACAATGGGCAGGGCGGTCATGCTGCCGCCCCCCAGCTCGTCGCTGAGGTGGGCGGACCGCTCCAGCAGTCGGGAGTGGAGGTAGAACACGTCGCCGGGGAAGGCCTCGCGGCCGGGGGAGCGCTCCAGCAGCAGGGACAGGGCCCGGTAGGCGATAGCATGCTTGCTAAGGTCGTCGTACACGATGAGCACATCGTCCCCCTGGTACATGAAGTGCTCGGCCAGGGCGCACCCGGCGTAGGGGGCGATGTACTGCAAAGCGGCGGAGGCCCCGGCGGGGGCGGTGACGATGGTGGTGTACTCCATGGCCCCCCGGCGGGCCAGGTTTTCCGCCAGCTGGGCCACCGAGCTGGTCTTCTGGCCGATGGCCACGTAGATGCACACCACGTCCTTGCCCTTCTGGTTGAGAATGGTGTCCAAAGCGATGGCGGTCTTGCCGGTCTGGCGGTCGCCGATGATGAGCTCCCGCTGGCCCCGGCCGATGGGGAACATGGAGTCGATGGCCAGCAGGCCAGTCTCCATGGGGGTGTTCACCGGCTGGCGGTCCAGGATGCCGGGGGCGGGGGCCTCCATGGGGCGGTAGCCCTCCGGCTCAATGGCCCCCTTGCCGTCCACAGGGAGGCCCAGGGCGTCCACTACCCGGCCCAGATAGCCCTCTCCCACCGGCATGCCGGCGGTTTTCAGGGTGCGGCGGACCATGCTGCCCGCCCGGATCTCCTCGCCGTCGCCGAAGAGAATGCAGCTTAAGCTCTCGGGGCGCAGGTCCTGGACCATGCCCTTCACACCGCCCTCAAAAACCAGGATCTCGCCGTACTGGGCGTGGGTCAGGCCGCTGACTGTGGCGATATCGCTGTCCACGGACAGCACCTGGCCCATCTCCTCCGGGGCGGGAGAGGGCTCCCAGTGTTCTACCGCCTGGCGCATGAGGGGGACGATGTCGTTTTCCCCCGGCTCCAGCCGGCGCAGGTAGTCCTGGAACTGCCGCACCCGGCCGTCCAGGGTCCAGTCGTACACGTCGGACCCCACCTGGAGGCGGAAGCCGTCCTGGAGGCCCTCGTCAAACTCCCAGTGGAGGGGGACCTTCCGCTTGTAGGTGCGGGAGAGAAATTCGCCGAAGCGGGCCAGCTGGGCTTCGGTGGGCTGGTCGGCGCTGCGCAGCTGGGCGGTGAGGCGGCTTCTAGCGTCCCTCATGGGCACGGCCTCCCTCCGTCAGGTCCAGGAACTGGTCGAAGAAGTCGGCCCCGGGCTTGGCGGCCAGCTTTTTCGCCGCCTTGGCGGCCAGGTCCCGCATCTCCCGCTGGGACTCCCGCAGGGCCCGCTCCTTGGACTGCTCGGCCTCGGCATGGGCCTTGGCGATGATGCGGCGGGCCTGCTCCTCCGCCTGGGCCAGCTGCTCCTGGGCGGCGTCGGAGGCGGCCTGCTGGGCCCGCATCCGCTCGTCGTGGATTTCGTCGTCCGCCGCCTCCAGCTTGGCTTTGGCCTGAGACTCCAGCCGCTCCGCCTGGGCCAGCTTGTCCGCCGCCTGCTCCTCCAGCTCCTGGTAGTGGGCGGCCCGTTTGTCCATAAAGTCCTTCACCGGCTTATACAGGAGGAAATAGAGTCCTCCCGTCAGGATGGCCAGGTTCATCCAATGCAGCAGGATCTGCTGCAAATTGATATTCAGAGGCATAGCAGAGCCCTCCCAACCTTACAGCACAAAGATGATGAGGATGACCACCAGCAGGGCGTAGATGATGGCCGTCTCAATGAACACCAAGCCCAGCATCAGGGTGGTGCGGATTTTGCCCTCCGCCTCGGGCTGGCGGGCCAGGCTCTCGGTGGACTTGGCGGTGGCCAGGCCCATGCCCACCGCGCCGCCGGCGGCGGCGATACCCACGGCGATGCCCGCGGCGATGGCCTTCAGGCCGATGGTGGAGCCCTCGTCGGTCTCAGCCTGGGCGGCGGTCTCACCCTGGCTGGGGGCGTCGGCGGCAAAGGCGGGGGCGGCCAGGGACAGAATCAGCATAAACACCCCGGCCAGGACAAACATCTTTTTCAGCAGCTTATTCATAGGTAACGACCTCCATTTTTTATGTTTTGTGAGATCAGGCGTTCTCCGCCTGGAGCTTTTTCTTTTTCTCCTTTTTGGGGGAGGGCTCGGACACCTCGCCGTAGTACAGCGCGGTGAGCATGGTGAGCACGTAGGTCTGAATCAGGGCGTGGAGCAGGGTGAACAGCACCCCCACCACCACGGGGAGGACAAAGCTCAGCGCCACATAGTAGTACACCAGCTCCGTCACCAGCAGCCCGCTGAGCAGGGCGCCGAACAGACGGAAGCTCATGGATATGGGCAGGGAGAATTCTTTGAGGGTCTTGCCCACGCCGCCCAGGCCGTTGGAGGCCACGCCGCCGGACAGGATCACCAGATAGGACAATGTTCCCATGGCGATGGCGGCGTTCACGTCGGACAGCGGGGCGGGCAGGGTGATGGGGTGGCCGTGGATGGTCACGGCCTGGAGGCCCAGCAGCTCGGACAGGGTGCCCACAAAGATGTAGGACCCGGCGGCGAAGAGGTAGGCCCCGAGAAAGCGGTTTCGGTGGGGGCTGTTGCTTTTGGCCATGCCGTCGAACAGGCCCACCAGCTCCTCCAGCACCAGCTGGAGCTTCCCAGGCTGGTATTGGAACCGGGGGATGGCGAAGACCCGGATCAGCGCGGCACACAGCAGCAGAAACGCCGTCACCAGCAGGGCGGAGATCATTCCCGGGTTCACTGTCATCAGGCCGAACAGGCTGATCTGTCCCGTGCCGTGAAGCACCGCGTCCCGCATGGCCTCCTGCACGCTCTCCGACGGCCCGGGGGATCCAGCCATCAGTGCGGCGATGAGCAGCAGGACCGCGGCCGCCAGACAGACCGCCAGCCCCTTTTTGTGTTGCTTCATCCAAGCATTCCTTCTTTCGAGCTTTTCTGGCTGCCGCTGGAAGGCGGCAACGCCCCTATTATACACCCGCTCCACAGGGTTGTCCATCTGATTTTTGACGAAAAAACCGCCCCGTCGACGGGGCGGTTTTTCGGCGGGGAGGGGGCTCAGGAGGCGGTCCCTTCCGTCACGATCATGTTGGGCCAGCGCTCCTCCATGCGCTGATCGGGATACTGCCGGTCGATGAATTCCTCGAAGGTGTTGGCGGGCTCCGGGTGAGCGGGCCGGGCGCCATAGCGCAGCATGGCCGCGCCGGTGAGCAGCCCGTTGCAGGCCATGACGAACACCACGATCCAGGTGGCGATCTTACCCCACAGGGCGGGCAGGGACTCGATGCCCCTGGACATGGGGGGATAGATGATTTTAATCCACACCACCGCCAGCACGCCCCAGAAGAAGCAGAACAGCACGTTGGTCCGCCCGCCGATGTTCAGCGGCATGTCGCTGTAGTCCCAGAACACGGTGCCGAACACCAGCTCGGTGAACACGCTGCACAGGTACTCATACGCGCCTCCCACCACGAACCCGGCGGCAAAGACGTAGCGGTCGTTTTTCTCCGCAAGTCCCTGGAGGGCCACGGTGAGCACCACCGCCCCCAGCCCCCACACAAAGCTGAAGGGGCCGTAGAGTACGCTGGAGCGGTTCATCCACTGGCCGTCCACCAGGCCGCACCAGAAGGTCTCGATGATGTCCCCCAGCAGGGCGGAGATGAGGAACACCCACACCAGCTTGTCCCAGCACAGACCCTTGGCGAAGGTGTAGGCCCCCTCCTCCCGGCCGGGGCCCTGTTCCAGGCCCGGATAGGCCTTTTGCAGACGCTTCCACACGGCGGTGTAGATGTACCCGGCCAGCTTTTTCTGGCCGCTGCCCGCCTGGAGCTCCTCGTAGGGGGCGGCGTTCCCGGTGCGCACGGCGTAAAACACGGCGGCGAAGTCCAGCCCCATGAGGACGAAGGACACGATCACCACGGCGTGCCGGAGCAGGCCGGGGGTCAGCATCAGCGCCGCCATCAGCACCGGGTGGACGATGAGATACGTCAGGTAGTACACCCCGGCCACCAGGGCGGAGGACAGCAGGCCCTTCCCGGTGCCGGACAGCAGGCGGCTGCGCTCTTGGGTCCACTGGATCTTGGGGCCCACCCGCTGAAAGAAGTGGTCGCCGATGCGCTCCACCACGGCGGACACCACCATGGTGGCCAAAAATGACAGGATATGGTGTCCCGCCAGAGTGGGCAGGAGCAGGATGAGCAGAACGAAGGTGAAGCCGTAGGCCAGCACCAGGGGCAGGGCCACCACGCCCCGGTTGCAGAACTTCCGCCGGGTGACGGCGTAGTAGGCGGCCTCCGCCGCCCATCCCAGGAAGGAGTAGACCAGCAGGTACAGGCTCAGGTCGTAAAACGTGTCCATAGAATTGGTCACAGCCTTTCTCGTTTGGAAAATCAAAAGAGGAAAAGAGTCGAAAGGCAGTATACCACATTTCGGCGGGAATGGGAAGGGGGATCAGAACAGGCTTTCCAGCAGGTCGTAGAACGCCCCGTCCAGCCGCCGGATGTTGCCGCCAATGCGGATTCGATTGTCAAACAGGTAGCATGCCCCGTCCTGCCTGCACACCCTGAAGTGGGCGAACGGGATCGCCTCCTCCGGGGAAAACTGATAATAGACGAGAATGGAAAAGTTGTTTTTAAAAGCCTCGCCGATTCCCTCGTAGATGGGATGGCTGACGGGGAGCCGCTCTCCGCCGTCGATGGCCGCCATGAGTTTGCGCAGCAGATCCGGGTCTTCTACCGTCGTCTGTTTGCTCACCGCGGCATCCCAATGGCCGTTCTCCACCTGGCTGATTAAAAAAACAGCGGGGAGCGTCTGAATTCCCTCCGCCTCCGGCTGGGAGTAGTCGGGAATGATGAAGAAGGTGGTGGGGTTGTAGTCCCGTACCGACACCTGGCAGGGGACGCGTTTGCCGCCCAGGGTGATTTCCAGTCTGGGGGGCCTCTCCTTGCCCCGGACCTCCGCGCACAGCAGGGAGCCGCTGTCCCCGGTGCGCTCCAGGTCCAGATTCAGGGTGGTCCCGAACAGGCCGGAACCCAGTCCAATGCTAAATTGGCTCTGCCCGCCCCCGTCGGGAACATAAATGAGGAAATAGTGTTTGTTCACAGCGGCCAGCTCGTCGTAGTAGTCGTACCGCAGGGCGTAGGCCCGGTCCTCCCGGACCTCCAGCCCGTCCAGCCAGCTGTGGACGGCGTTTTTCACCGTCTCCGAGGGCTGCTGTTGGTCATACTCGTCAAAGGTGACCTCCAGCAGGGAGGCAGTGCCTGTGCCGCCGGTGGTCTGGAACATCACCAGGCCCAGGACGGTGAGGATGATGAGCAGGACCGGCGCGGCGATCACGGCGATCAGGATTTTTTTCAGGCCCTTGTCCTGCCGCCGCCGGGGAGGCGTCACCCCGTCCAGCACTCCGTCCAGGGGGGCGGCGCACCGGGGGCACACCTTCCAGTCCTCCTCCACCGGGGCGGAACAGCTGGGACAGGAGGGCCGCAGCCTGGCCCCGCACTGAGGGCACGCCACGTACTGCTCCGTCACGGGGGCGGCGCACCGGGGGCACTCCAGGTCGGAATAGCTGTTTCGTATCAGCAGGTAGATGATGAACCCGATGAGGGCGGGGGCAATGATGGCGATGAGGGTCCACAGCACCGCGTTCATCCCCCGGCGCTTGGCGTCCCGATAGACGTACACCCCGATGAGCGCCCAGAGGATCAGCACGATGGGCACAATCAAAATAAAGCTAAAAAGCGCGGTTTTCACGGTATTCCCCTCCTTTTTGGGTGTACACGATGGCGATGGCCCCGCTGCCTCCCATGGAGATCAGGGCGGAGCAGATACAGCCCAGGCCCAGCGCCGGGGAGAGCTCCAGATACAGCAGCCCCAGCAGGACCAGGGCCAGCTCCAGCAGCGCTCCCGCCGCCGCCAGCAGGACAGTGCGCCGCCTCCGCTGCCGCTTTTCCAGCTCCCGCCGGAGGTCCCGCTCCGTCAGGGCGGGCGGGGTGAACCGCTCAAAATCGCAGGTCTGTCTCATCGGCCAGCGCCTCCTTCAACAGTTTCCGGGCCTTGTTCAGCCGGGATTTCATGGTGCCCACAGGGATGTTCAGAATTTGAGCGGCGGCGGCCAGATCCATCCCCTGGAAATAGAACAGCGCCACCGCCTGCCGCAGCTTGTCCGGCAGCCTCCCCACCGCCTCGTACAGAGGGAGGTAGTCCTTCCCCTCCGGGGCGGGGATGGAGTCCAGCAGCCGGTCCTTGTCCTGGCCGCTGGGAAAATCCAGCAGGGGAGAGCGGGCCAGCCGCCGCAGGGCGCTGCGGTGGGCGTTCACGCAGATTTTGGCCAGCCAGGGCTCGAACTCCCGCTGGGGGTCGTAGCGGTCCAGATGCTTGAGGACCCGGAGCCAGGTTTCCTGGTACAGGTCGTCCGCGTCGAAGGGGTGGAGGCACAGGGTGCGGCACAGCCCGTAGAGCCGCCGCCCGTAGCGCTGGATGTACTGGTCAATCGTCATGGCTCCGCCTCCCTTCACTGATATATACCGCCGGACGGAGCGAAAGGTTCACCCCGATGTTAACTTTTTTGACAAAAAAGGACCGCCCCGGGCTGGGGCGGTCCCATGGAGCTATGCTCAGTCGTCGCCGAAGCTGATGCCCAGCAGGCGGGCCTCGGTGATGATGTCGGACTTGGGGTCGATGGTCTTCAGCTTGCCCGCCACCTCCTTCAGGGGCACGGAGGTGATGACGTGGTCGTGGATGGCCACCATGCTGCCAAACTCGCCTTTGGAGATCATCAGCGCCGCCGTGGCTCCCAGCCGGGAGGACAGCACCCGGTCGTAGGCACAGGGGGTGCCGCCCCGCTGCATGTGGCCGGGGACGGTGACCCGGACCTCCTTGCCCGTCTTTTTGAGGATCTTGTCGGCGATGGCGTAGGACACGGAGGGGTACTGCTCCAGCAGCTCCGCCATGTGCTTTTTGTACTCCTTCTTGGACATCTCCGCCTCTTTTTTGGACATGGCCCCCTCGGCCACAGCCAGGATAGTGAAGCCGTGGCCGGCGTTGGCCCGCTGGTTGATCTTGGCGATGACGGAGTCGATGCTGTAGGGGATCTCCGGGATGAGGATAATGTCCGCGCCGCCGGCCATGCCCGCGTTCAGGGTCAGCCAGCCCGCCTTGTGGCCCATGATCTCCACCATGAACACCCGGTTGTGGGAGGCGGCGGTGGTGTGGATGCAGTCGATGACATCGGTGGCGATGCCGATGGCGGACTGGAAGCCAAAGGTGGTGTCGGTGCCCCACAGGTCGTTGTCGATGGTCTTGGGTAGGCCGATGACGTTCAGTCCCTCCTCGCTCAGCAGGTTGGCGGTCTTCTGGCTGCCGTTGCCCCCCAGCACCACCAGGCAGTCCAGCCGCAGGCGGCGGTAGGTGTATTTCATGGCCTCCACCTTGTCCAGGCCGTTGGCGTCAGGCTCCCGCATCAGCTTGAAGGGCTGGCGGCTGGAGCCCAGGAAGGTGCCGCCCCGGGTGAGCAGGCCGGTGAAGTCGATGGGGGTCAGCTTTTTGTAATCCTCATACATCAGGCCCTTGTAGCCGTCGATGAAGCCGATGATCTCCACGCCGTTGCCGTAGATGTTATAGAGGCCCTTGGCCACGCCGCGCATGGTGGCGTTGAGGGCTTGACAGTCGCCGCCGCTGGTGAGCATACCGATTCGTTTCATGATGACGCTTCCTTTCCAACATTTAATCAAGCCGTTCCGGCTGGTGAGATGGGGTAAGATGGGTTAATCCCGCCCGAAGATGCGGCCCAGCAGGCCGGTGCGCCGGGCCTGAATCTTGACGGCGGGCCGCTTCTGGGGCGTGGGGCTCCCTTTGGCGGGCAGGGGCTTGGGGGCGGGGGCCCTGGGGGCCGCCGGAGCGGGGGAGGGACGTTTTTTGGCGGGGTCCGCCGCTTTTGGGGCGGGGGATTTCCTCTGAAGGCCGGGCAGGGCCCACGCGCCGCAGCCAGCTTGGTCGCAGAACCACTCCTGGGAGTTGAACAGCTCCCCCTGGGCCCGGGCGTAGGAGCCGTCGGGCTGCTGGACGCGGCCCTTGGCGGTGTCCCGGAGCTGGTCCTGGAACATCCGCTCCAGATGGGCCCGCAGGTCCGGGTCATAGACCGGCGCGGCCACCTCCACCCGGCGGGTGGTGTTTCGGGTCATGAAGTCGGCGGAGGAGATATACACCCGGCGGCGCTCCCCCTGCCCGAAAAGATAGACGCGGGCGTGCTCCAGGTAGCGGCCCACGATGCTCACCACCCGGATGTTCTCCGTATAGCCGGGTACGCCGCCCACCAGGCAGCAGATGCCTCGGATCACCAGGTCGATCTTTACCCCGGCCTGGGAGGCCTCGATGAGCTTGTCAATGAGGGGCTTGTCGGTGAGGCCGTTGAGCTTGAAGCCCAGATAGGCGGGGCTGCCCGCCTTGGCCTGCTGGATCTCCTCGTCGATGAGGGCGATGACCCTGCCGCGCAGACAGGCGGGGGCCACCATGAACTGACGGCTGTCTTCCACCACCTCACCCATAGACAGGGCGTTGAACACCTGGGCGGCGTCCGCGCCCAGCTCCGGGGAGGCGGTCATGAGGGCGAAGTCGGTGTACAGCCGCACCGTGTCCTCGTTGTAATTTCCCGTGCCCACCTGGGTGATGTACTCCACCTGGCCCCGGTGCATCCGGGTGATGAGCAGCAGCTTGGAGTGGACCTTCAGCCCGTCCAGGCCGTAGATTACCCGACAGCCCGCCCGCTCCAACACCCGGGACCAGCCGATGTTGTTCTCCTCGTCGAACCGGGCCCGGAGCTCCACCAGGGCCACCACCTCCTTGCCGTTTTCGGCGGCGTCCACCAGAGCTTCCACGATCTTGCTGTTGTGGGCCACCCGGTAGAGGGTCATTTTGATGGACACCACGTCCGGGTCCTGGCCCGCCTCCTGAAGGAGCCGCAGCAGGGGCCGGACGCTCTCATAGGGATAGGTGAGCATCAGGTCGTGGTTCCTGATCTGCTCCGTCATGGGGACCAAGGGGTCCACGTTGGGGGAGTTCTGGGGCACCCGGCGGGGGTAGAACAGCTCTGCTTTATCCCGGAGCATGTCCCGCAGCGCCCCCATAAAGGACAGGTCCAGGGGGATCTCGCTGGCGAAAAGGTGCTTTTTGGACAGGTCCAGGCAGCGGCACAGGCTGTCCCGGACGGAGTCGGTGAGCCTGCCCTGATAGTCCAGCTTCACCGGGCGCAGGCGCTTGCGGCGGCGGATCATCTTCTCCATGCTCTTGCGGTACTCCTCCGCCAGCATGTCGCTCATCTCCGAGGAGGCGTCGTCCACGTGGATGTCGGCGCTGCGCAGCAGCCGGATCAGCACCGTGCCCTCCACCTTGTAGTGGGCGAAGATCTTGGGCAGGAAGCTGGCGATGAGCTCCTCCACCAGGATGAAGCGCCGGCCCTCGCCGGGGAGGGGGACCAGCCGGCTCAGAACCCCCTCGCCGCAGGGGACAATGCCCATGCGCTCGCCGCCGTTTTTGGTCTTGAGGATGGCCACGGCGTAGATCTGCTTGTTGCGCAGGAAGGGGAAGGGCTGCTTGCGCCCGATGATCTGAGGGGACAGCAGGGGCAGGACGTTGGAGGTAAAGTATTTTTCCAGGAAAGACTGGGTCTTGTCCTGGAGACCATGAAACCGGCACAGCTCCACCCCCTGGCCCGCCAGCTCCCGCAGCAGGTCCTGGCAGATTTGATCCCGCTGGGCCAGGTATTCCCGGGTCTTGTCCAGGACGGCGGCGGCCTGCTCGGCGGAGGTCATGCCGGTCTTGTCATCCACCGCCTCCAGGTGGAGGGTGTCCATCAGCATCCCCACCCGGACCATATAGAACTCGTCCAGGTTGCTCTGGAAGATGGAGGCGAAATTCAGCCGCTCACACAGGGGGTTGGCGGGGTCCTCCGCCTCCTCCAGCACCCGGCGGTTGAACTGGAGCCAGGACAGCTCCCGGTTGACATAGCAGGGGTTGGCGCTGGGCGGGGGGGCGGTATTGAGCTGGTCTTTCATGGCGGATCACGTTCCTTTGGTCAGGTTGATTGGAGCGGCTTCGCTCTCCATAAATGTACCATCCTTTCCCGCCGTGCGCAAGCCCCTTTGGGGACTTTTTCACAAAACCCGGCAAAAAGCGGGGCCGGGGCGGCGCTCCGCTCCGGCCTGCCGTTTATTGAATGGAATCGTATTTCTGGATGATGCCGTCCCGCTCCTTGGAATGGGATTGGGACCACTCCTCCCAGCTCTGCCCGGCGTCCGCGGCGGCCCGGCCCAGCTCCACCATGAGGGCGGGCAGGTCCCGCTCCAGGATGGTGGCCGCCGGCTCGCCAAAGCGGGCCTTGCCCGCCTGGTCGCTGCCTCCCAGGAACATTCGGAAGGCGGGCTGAGGCTTGCCGCCCACCGGCTTCACGCAGCCTTGGAAGCCGATGGCCCCCGCCTGGTGGGCGGAGCAGCTGGAGGGACAGCCGGAGATGCACACACGGGGCAGGGCCCCGTCGGGGATGTCCGCCGCCCGCGCCGCGTCCACCATGGCCTGGAGGGCGCCCTGGCTGTCCCGGACCCCCTGCTGGCAGGTGGACGCGCCGATGCAGGCCACGCTGTGCTCAAACCGGGTCTGAGCCCCGTCCTGGGTGGCCTCCAGCACCCGCTCCGCCTCACCGGCGGACAGGTTGATGATATACAGCGCCTCGTCGGGGGCCACCCGGACCTCCGCTCCCTCCATGTCCTTCAGCAGGGCGTAGAGCTGGGCGGGTTTGTCCACCGGCAGCAGTCCGCCGATGGGGTGGTACTTCACCGCGTACAGGCCGGGCTGCTTCTGGGGGATGGCCCGGGGATGGGACAGGGTCTTGTCCCCCTTGTCCAGGGCGGCGGGGGCCTCCAGCCGGGGCAGGTCCAGCCCGCCTTCCGCCGTCCGGACGGCCACGTTGTCCAAAAACGCCTTTTTCAGCCCCTCGGGGCCCAGGGTCTCCTGCATGAAGCGGGTGCGGGCCTTCACCCGGTTCTCATAGTTCCCGTGCTGGCAGAAGGTGTCGATCATGGCCCGGACATAATACAGAATCTCCCGGGGCTGGACGTGCTCCTCCACCAGCACGCCCATGGAGGGATTGAGCATGCCCAGGCCCCCGGCGATGCGCAGGGCGAAGGAGCCGTCCTCCCGGGCCATAAAGCCCATGTCCCGGAAGGCGGTGTGGACGCAGTCGTCCACCCCGTTGCAGAAGGCGATTTTCAGCTTGCGGGGCATGCGGATGTCCCGGCAAATGGACAGCAGGTAGTCCGTCACCGTCTCGGCATAGGGAGTGGGGTCGAAGCACTCCCCGGGCTGGACGCCGGACAGGGGGCTGCACATCACGTTGCGGGGGTGGTCCCCGCCGCCGCCCTTGGTGTAAACGCCGCTGTCCATGGCCGCCTCCATGAGGGCGGGCACCTGGGCGGCGGAAAGGTCGTGGAGCTGGATGGTCTCGCAGGTGGTGAGCTTGAGCCGCCCCACCTGCTCCTTCTCTATACAATCGGCCAGGAATTTCAGCCGCTCCAGGGTGAGCCGCCCCGCAGGCAGGCGCAGGCGCAGCATATGCTTGGAGGGGTCCCGCTGGGCGTAGGAGCCGAAGCCGCCGGACACGCCCTTGTAGGCCTTGCGGTCCAGCTCGCCTTTGTCAAAAGCGGTGATGGCGTCCTTGAAGCCCTCGATCTCCTTTTGAAAGGTATCGGTCCACTGTTTGTCCATGATTTGGTCACAGCCTTTCCTTGATGGATGGGCCGCCCGGATGAGAGAGGCCCGCTTTCTGGTATTATACCAAAAAGCGGGCCGGTCTACAATATTTTCTTTTCGCGTACCAGCCACCGCCCGCGCGGACGGGGCGAAAGCGCTCAATGGGCGGTGGAGATGTAGGTGTAGACGTCGTCGCTCTGGACAAAGCGGAAGCTGGCGGGCCTAGTCTCGAACCCGTTTCCGGTGAAGCGCAGCGTCCAGACGGCGATCTGATCGGTGGTGAAGGGGTTGACGGGCATTGCCAGATCGAAGGTGCCGTCATCGTTGAAGTAGTAGTTCATGCAGTATTCATAGGTCTCAGCGGAGAAGCCATACTGCTGGATGTTTGCCCATTCAGCCTCGTCGAATTCCAGCTTGACAGTTTGTCCGCTGTAGGAGATGATGGCGGAATGTCTGGCCTCATCCAGTGTCACGACGCGGTTCATATTAAAATCCTTCATCAGGGCTTTCCAGTCGTGGACGTAGGGGGTGACGGCATCGGTCCCCAGGTCGTAGACCGTCAGCTGGTACTGCTGGTCGGTGCCCCCCTGGAACAGATGGGTGATGACGGCGACAGGGCCGAAGGTGCCATTAGGTCCCGAGCCGAAGCTGTCCAGGGGCATGAGCTGGGGCGCGCGGCCATCGTGGGTCTGCCCCCCGCCGAAGCGGCGGGCCGGGTAGGGGAACACCTGGGTGAGTCGGTCCTCCACTTGGAACATGGTCTCCTGGCCGCGACCGCGGGTGAACATCCACACGGGACAGTAGGGCAGGTAGCCCACCAGATACCACTGCTCCGGGTCCTCCGGGAGCTGGGCATAGGAGGTGACCAGGGTGTAGTCCATGCCGTCGATGGCCCAGCTGCCCGGCTCCAGCGGGGGAACCGGCACATTGAAGTGGGGCGGGGTGGTGTAGGGGTCGAAGGGTTCCACCCCCTCGGTGGCCAGCACCGCGGCCATCACGTGGTCCATCATGGCGTGGGCGGCGGCCCAGTATTCCTCGCCCAACTCGCCGTCCTGATATCGTCCGTCGCCAGCCCACAGGATGGCGTAATACTCGTCGCCGCTCCGGGCGAAGATATCTATGCCTGTGGAGGGCCAAAGCTGCTGGTCCAAATTGTGCTGGACCAGGTCCCCGTCCAGCCGGTACAGGGTCAGCAGCCAGCCGCTCGACAGGTCCTGCCATTTGGGGTCATCCAGCCAGTAGTAAACCAGAACGCTTGGCTCCTGGATATCATCAGGGGCGGACACCTTGTCCCGCCATTTCTCCGGCACATCCATCAGCCGGGCTTGCAGAGTGTCCAGGGGCTGGCGGTTTTCATCCGGGCTGTAAGGCTCCACGCCCTCAGTCTCCAGCACGGCCTTCTCGGCAAAGGCTTTGACGGCCTCGAAGGTCTCCTGATACCGGGTCTCCACCTCGGTGGCCCCCGGTATCTCGGCCACCATCTCCTCGCTGGCGGGGACCCGCACATCGGTGGCTTGGGCGGTGACGTAATAGAAGGTATCGTCCTTGGCGAAGCAGCGCCAGGTTCCGGGAACATCGGAGTAATTTTCCTCAAACTGCGCCTGGTCCCACTGGTACACGGTCAGCAGCCAGCCCCACCCCTCCTGGTGGTCGGTGTAGGGGCGGTCCAGCCAGTATTCCACCAGGACCGTGGGATCGCTGCCCCGGGTGGCTTCTACGTCCGCCCATAGCTCCTCCGGCACGTCCAGCAGGCGGGAGGGGAGGGTGGCGGTGTTCAGCGCCTGGGAGGACAGGGGGGACGGGTCAGGGGACGGTTTCCCCTCCGGCGCTCCCGTGAAGGTACATCCCACAGCCGCCCCCAGCACCAGGACCAGGGCCAGCGCCACCGCCAGGACGGTCTTGGGCCTGCGGGCGATGAGGCGCACCCGCTCTCGCACCCGGTGCTTTCCTCCGGTCATGGTGGTGGCGGTCTGCATCAGAGAGCACCGCCCCGCCGCGATCATGTCCACCAGGGTGCGGCCATAGGGGATGCGCTCCTCCTCCCCCAGGTGGCGGATGGCCCCCGCGTCACAGGCCAGCTCGCAGTCCTGGCGGGACAGGGCCGCCGCCCACCACACCAGGGGGTCGAACCAGTACAGGCACAGGCATAGGCACCGCACCAGCGCCCACCAGTGGTCTTTGTGGCGGTAGTGGGCGGACTCGTGGGCCAGCACGTGGCGCAGGCGGTCGGGGTCCCGGACGGCGTGGGGGGTGATGTAGATGGCGGGCCGGAAGGTCCCGCACAGGCAGGGGGAGAGGAGGGCGTCCGACACGTACACCGGGAGCTTGGTGGAGGGGTCTATCACCGCCAGCTCCGCCGCCCTCAGCCGCCGCCGGAAGCGCAGGTTCACCAGCAAAAACCACAGCCCGGCCAGCGCGGCCCCGCCCAGCCACAGAGGGCGGGCGTACTTCTCAAACAGCTGAGCCAGGGTGGCCCCCTGGGAGCGCTCCCGGGCCTGAGCGTCCACCCGTTCCAGCTCCCGGTCGGAGAGCTTGGTGGTGTCCACCCCGTTCTCCTCATACTCCCGGATGATCTGGACGTAGGCGCTGTCATAGGACTGGGCCGGAATGGGCACATGGGCCTGCCCGATGGCCTGGGCGGCGCGGGCGGGCCCCTCCGCCCGGTCCAGCAGGGCCAGGGCGCTGTAGGCGCTGGGGGCCAGCTCTACGGGAACCAGCAGCCGCAGGGCGAGGATGAGCCACAGGGCGTATTGCAGCCGGGGGTCGATCCTGCCCCGGAGCAGGGGCCGCAGGGTGGCCAGAAGCAAAATGAGGATGGACGATGTGATCAAAACCGGCTTCATTTTGACTCCTCCTCCGCCTTGTCCAGAATGGCGTACAGCTCGTCGATGTCCGCCCGGGTCAGGGAGCTGCGGTCCACCAGGGAGCTGACCAGCAGCCCCACGCTGCCGTGGAAAGCCCTGGCCAGAAGGGAATCGGTTTCTGCCGCCGCCGCGTCCTCCCGGGCCAGCGCCGCCCGGAACACCTTGGTCCGGCCCTCCGTCTCATAGTCGATGAGCCCCTTTTCCTCCATCCGCCGCACCATGGTGGTGACGGTGCTCTTGGCCCAGCCCGCGCTGTCCTTCAGGGCCCGGACCAGCTCCATCAGGGTCTTGGGGCCCGTCCACAGGCACTCCATCACCCGCCACTCACTGGGGGAGAGGGTGTCCCGCCTGTCCTCCATGTCCATTCCCTCCTTCATACAAATGGTTTACTGTTGTAAGCCTACCATAGCACATTGGGCTACGGATGTCAACCATTTTGGCAAAAAAACCCGCCCTGATTCAGGGCGGGGCAGGGTCACAGTTTTTTGACATACCGCAGGTCCACGCAGACGGCGTTGGGAGGGAAGGGAATCTCGGCGTGGGTGCCGTCCCAGGCGAAGCCGTGGGCGGCGTAAAACCGCCGGGCCTTCTCATTCTCCCGCAGGACGAAGACGAAGGCGTTTTGGAACCCCTCCTCCTTCATCCGGCGGCAGGCCTCGTCAAACAGCAGCCCGCCGTAGCCCCGCCCCCGCTCCTGGGGGTGGGTGTAGAAGGAGGCGATCTCCCCCCAGTCGGCGTAGGCGGCATTGTCAAAGGTGCAGATGTCGCCGGGGTTGTAATTCACGGTCCGGGCCTTGCAGTAGTTGAGGCAGGACACGGGCTCATCTCCCCGGTAGAGGAGCAGGCCGCAGACGCCGTTCTGGGTTTGGTAGTTGGTGCGGAACACCTCTACCCAGCGGTCGTCGGTGATCTCCCGGGCCATGTAGTCGGCGGGCACCGCGTCCACATAGGTGTCCCGCCAGCCCAGGGCGTGGATGAGGGACATGGCCCGGAAGTGCTCGTCGGTGCGGGCGTCCACAAATTTCAGTTTGTCCATAGAACCTCCTAAGGAAAGCGGCCCCGTCCCAGCCGGGACAGGGCCGAAGATCGGCGGCAGTTCCCCTTGCCCGCCCTCGCTTTCGGTCAACGCTGTGGTAGTACGGTGTTAATAGGGGGCTAGGCCCTGTAACGGTACGGTTGTGTGCGGTTTGGGCATAACAGTGACATGGAGGGATCGAACCCCCTCGCGCCAGCCCGTTGACGCCGCCAATGATCCGGCTCATTCTCAGCCGGAGAGATCGCGTTCGCCCCGAAAGCTACCAGCTGCCGCTTGGTTCCTTTTTCTTGAAGGAAAAAGGTCACATCAGTTCGGTGGCCCAGTTGGCCGCCTGGATGGAATTGTCCAGCAGCCGCAGCTCCCGGGCGAGGGCGTCCACCTCTTTCTGCACCTGGGGCACGCTGACCGCGCTGAGCAGCTTGATTTCCCGGCCGCTGGCCCGCTGGCCCACCAGGCTGGCCCGGTAGGCCAGATCCCGGTACGCCCCCAGCTTCAGCTTCAGTGCGTCCCGCCGGGCCAGCAGGGCGGTGAGGCTCTCGCCGTCCACCAAGGTGCGGCAGTTGGTCAGGTTGATCCGGGTGATCATGTCCTCCAGGGATGCGGCGCAGCGGTCCAGCTCTTCCAGCAGCGCCTTGGGGTCCTCGATGGGCTTCTCGTTCTCCTGCACGATGGCGTTATTGCCCAGCCGCTGCTGGAGCTGCTGGATACGGCGGTTCAGATCCGCCCGCTCCTGTAAGGCTTCCGCTAATTTCATGGCAGGTGTTCCTCCTTTACACATTTGCGCCCGCAAGCTCTTTCTCCTGCTTGGCCAGGGCCTTGGCGTTGGCCAGCATCAGCTTGATGCGGTTCTCCTGGTTGATCTTGGTGGCCCCGGGGTCGTAGTCGATGGCCACGATGTTGGAGTTGGGATAGTCGTCCTTCAGCTTGCGGATCATGCCCTTGCCCACGATGTGGTTGGGCAGGCAGCCAAAGGGCTGGGTGCAAACAATGTTGGGCACTCCGGCGTGGATGAGTTCCAGCATCTCACCGGTGAGCAGCCAGCCCTCGCCCATCTTATTGCCGTCCCCCAGGTAGCCCTGGACCAGCTTGTGCATGTTCTCGAAGGTGCCGGGGGCCCGGAAGCGGGTTTTTTTCAGCGCGGCGATCATGTCCCGCTGGCAGGCCTCGATATAGCCCTTGAAGATCTGGCAGAACTTCTTTTTAGCCCACAGCCCGCCGTAGATGTTCACATCCACCTCCCGGTTGAAGATCTTGAAGATCATGAAGTCGGTGAGGCCGGGGACCACCGGCTCCGCCCCCTCGGAGAGAAGAAAATCCTCCAGATTGTTGTTGCCCAGGGGAGAAAACTTGACGTAAATCTCTCCCACCACGCCTACCCGGACCTTCTCCTCCTGGGAGACGGGAATGGTTTCAAAATCGGCCAGGATGGCGTCGAAATTGGCCCGCATCTGCTTCCGGCTCATGCCCTTGCCCGCCTGGAAGCCGTCGATCAGCCTTTTCTGCCAGCGGCCCAGCATGTCGTCCGTCTCGCCGGGGGTCAGTTCGTAGGGCCGGACCTGGTTGGCGGCGTTTACCAGCAGGTCGCCGTACAGCATGGCGTAGATCAGCTTGCGCACCAGGGGGAGGGTGAGGGAGAAGCCGGGGTTTTTCTCCAGTCCAGACAGGTTCACCGAGATGACGGGCACAAACTCCAGCCCCGCCTTCTCCAGGGCCTTGCGCAGCAAGTGGATGTAGTTGGACGCCCGGCAGCCGCCCCCGGTCTGGGTGATAAACAATGCCACCTTGTGGGGGTCGTAGCCCCCGTGCTTGATGGCGTCGATGAGCTGGCCGATGACCAGCAGGGCGGGGTAGCAGGTGTCGTTGTGGACGTATTTCAGGCCCTCGTCCACGATGCCCCGATGGTTGGTGGTGAGCATGTCCACCTTGTAGCCCTCTAAAATGAGCAGCTGCTGGAACATGCCGAAGTGGACGGGGAGCATCTGGGGCATGAGGATGGTGTACTCCTCCTTCATCTCCTTGGTGAAGAGGAGGCGGCCGTCCTTGTCGTATTCCAATTTTGCCATGGGTAAAGTCTCCTTTCGCCAGGGTCAAGCGTTGCGGCGCTTTCTCTCCTCCATAGCGGCCATCAGGGAGCGCACCCGAATTTTCACCGCCCCCAGGTTGCTGATGTCATCGATTTTTAGCTGGGTGTAAAGCTTTCCACCTTGCTCTAAAATGGAGCGCATTTCGTCGCCGGTGATGGCGTCGGTGCCGCAGCCGAAGCTCACCAGCTGCACCAGCTCCATGTCCGGCTGCTCACAGACATACCGGGCGGCGTTGTACATGCGGGCCTGGAAGGTCCACTGGTTGAGCACCTTCCGGGGGGCGTACTCCTCGTGGAATGCCACCGCGTCCTCACTCACCAGCACAAAGCCGAAGGAGGTGATCAGGTCGTTGATGCCGTGGTTGATCTCCGGGTCGATGTGGTAGGGACGGCCCGCCAGCACGATGACGGGCAGGCCCTGGGCCCTGGCCTGGTCGATGTACTGCTGGCCCGTGCGGTGGACATCCTCCTTGTAGCGGTCGTAGGCCTGGTAGGCCGCCCGGATGGCGTTGACCGCCTCCCGCCGGGGGATGCCGAAGGTGTCGGCAAACCACTGGGAGCCGATGCGCTCGTAGTCCTTTTGGCGGTGGAGCCCGGCGTAGGGGTTGAGGAACCGGGTCTTTTTCAAATCCGGCATGTTGGCGGCCAGCAGCTCGGGGTAGTAAGCCACCACGGGACAGTTGTAGTTATTGTCCGAGGATTTCTCGTCGAAGTTGTAGGACATGCAGGGGTAGAAGATGGCGTCCACCCCCGCCTCCACCAGAGACTCCACGTGGCCGTGGAGCAGTTTGGCGGGGTAACACACCGTGTCCGACGGGATGGTGCGCTGACCCTTGATGTACAGCTTTCGAGAGGACTCGGGGGAGAGGACCACCTCGAAGTTGAGCCGGGTGAACAGCTCGAACCAGAAGGGCAGGTTCTCGTACATGTTGAGGCCGAAGGGCAGGCCGATACGCCCCCGGGAGCCGTCCCCGAAGCCCTTGCCCTCCATGGCTCGGAGCTTCTGATATTTGTAGCGGTACAGGTCGGGCAGCTCCGCCTTCTCCTTGCCCAGGGGCCGGGAACAGCGGTTGCCCGAGATGAACCGCCGCCCGCCGTCGAAGCTGTTCACCGTAAGGGAACAGTGGTTGGTGCACAGGTTGCAGGTGACGGGTTTGGCGGTGTGGGCGAAGGATTGTAATGCAGTTTCACTTAACAGGCTGGATTTCTCGAGCTTCAGGTCCCGGGCGGCCAGGGCGGCCCCGAAGGCCCCCATGATGCCCGCGATGGTGGGGCGGGTGACCTCCCGGCCCAGCTCCTGCTCGAAGGCACGGAGCACCGCGTCGTTGTGGAAGGTGCCCCCCTGGACCACGATGTGCTGGCCCAGATCGTCGGCGCTGGCGGCCCGAATTACTTTGTAGATGGCGTTCTTCACGATGGAGATGGACAGCCCCGCGCTGATGTCCTCCACGCTGGCCCCGTCCTTCTGGGCCTGTTTTACGCTGGAGTTCATGAACACGGTGCACCGGGAGCCCAGGTTTACCGGCTTCTGGGTGAACAGCCCCAGCTTGGCGAAATCAGCGATGTCGTAGCCCAGAGCCTTGGCGAAGGTCTCGATGAAGGAGCCGCAGCCGGAGGAGCAGGCCTCGTTGAGCATGATGGAGTCCACGGCGCCGTTGCGGATCTTGAAGCATTTCATGTCCTGGCCGCCGATGTCGATGATAAAGTCCACGCCGGGGTTGAAGTGGGCGGCGGCGCGGTAGTGGGCCACCGTCTCCACCAGCCCCAGGTCGCAGGAGAATGCGTTTTGGATCAGGTCCTCGCCGTAGCCGGTGACGGCGGAGCCCTTGATTTTGACACGGTCCCCGCACAGCTTGTAAATTTCTTTCAACTGCTCCAGAACGATGGCCACGGGATTGCCCAGATTGGAGTGGTAATAGGTGTACAGCAGCCCGCCGTCCGGGGCAATGAGCACGATCTTGGTGGTGGTGGAGCCTGCGTCGATGCCTAGGTATGCGTCGCCCTCATAAGTACCGATATCCAGCTGGGGCGGGGTGGAGGCGTTGTGCCGGGCGGTAAAGGCGTCGTAGTCCGTCTGGCTCTCAAACAGCGGCGGCATGGTGTCCACCACCGACGTGGCCCCCCGGCTCTCCTCCAGCAGGCGCAGCAGGTTATCAAAGGGCTTTGCCTCGTAGTCCGACGCGCACAGCGCCGCCCCCATGGCGGCAAAGCAGTCGCCGTCCTCGGGGAAGACGGCGTGGTCCCCGTCCAATTGCAGGGTGTCCACAAACCGCTCCCGCAGCCCCATGAGAAAGTGGAGGGGCCCGCCCAGGAACACGATTTTCCCCTTCAGCTCCCGGCCCTGGGTCAGCCCGGCCACCGTCTGGTCCACCACCGCCTGGAAGATGGAGGCGGCCACGTCCTCCTTGCGCCCGCCCTGGTTCAGAATGGGCTGGATGTCGCTCTTGGCGAACACGCCGCACCGAGAGGCGATGGGATAAATCTTCTCGTGCTTGAGGGACAGCTGGTCCAGCTCGCTGACGGTGACGTTCATCAGGGTGGCCATCTGGTCGATGAAGGCCCCGGTGCCCCCGGCGCAGGAGCCGTTCATCCGCTCCTCCAGGGCCCCACCGAAGAAGATGATCTTTGCGTCTTCGCCGCCCAGCTCGATGACGGCGTCGGTGTCCGGGATGTAGGTGTTCACCGCCGCGGCGGTGGCATACACCTCCTGGACAAAGTCCAGCCCCGCAGCCTTGGCCACCCCCAACCCGGCGGAGCCGGTGACCACCAGGCGCACGTCCTGGCCGTTTAACATGTCCTCAATGGAGCGCAGGGTCTCGCAGGCCCGCTCCCGGGCCTTGGAATAGTGCCGCTCGTAGGAGCGGAACAGCAGCTTGTTATCCTCGTCCAGTACCACTACTTTGACGGTGGTGGAACCGATATCAATGCCGACACGCAGAATCATGGCTGTCCTCCTGATGTATAAATCCATAATTCAAAAAACCTAGAGGATATTATAGCGAGTTGATATGGTTTTTTCAATAGTATAGTTTGACGTTTTTTCCGCAATTCGACAAAAAAACCGAACCGTAAATGTACAGGGGCGGCTGCCATTTGCCCGCCGCCGGGAAACGCGCCCAGCCATGGCGGGCGGATGGTATCCGCCCCCGCAAAGGGTTTTATTTACGCCCGCCCGGGCTGGTGTTTTTTCATTTGCCGGGAACAAAAGGTTCTGCGCCGCATTTTTCCGGGAAATACACCTGATACCAGATGAGGAAGGACAGCACGGTGTACAGTTTGCGGTGGTTTTTTTCCTGTCTGGAGTAGTGCCGCTCCAGCAGGTCCAGCAGGTACTTCTGGTCGAAAAACTCAGCCACGTAGTCCTGAGAGATTAGATCCTTGGCCCAATTGTAGTATTTCTCCTCCCGGAGCCAGGCGATAAAGGGGACGGGAAAGCCCTTTTTGTCCCGCTTCACCCAGTCGTCGGGGAGGAGGGGAACGGCGGCCATGCGCAGGGGGTACTTGGTCATGGTTTTGCCCCGCATCTTCTGGCTGCTGGGGATGGCCCGGGCCACCGCCCACACCTCTCGGTCCAGGTAGGGAACCCGGAGCTCCAGGGAGTGGGCCATGGTCATTCGGTCCGCCTTGCGGAGAATGTCCAAAGGCTGCCACAGGTGGAGGTCCAGATACTGCATCTTGGTCAGGTCGTCCGCCCCCTTGATGGCCTCGAAATAGGGCTCGGTGACGTCGTGCCAGGTGAGGGGGGAGCGGTAGGCGGGGGTGAGCACTCGCTCCGCCTCCTCGTTGCCGAAGATGAACGCCTGGCCCACAAAGGTCTCGTCGATGGGTTTGGCCGCCTTGGTGAGGAAGCCCTGGCCGTGGAACCGGGGCAGGCCGGCCACACTCTTGGCCACCACACGGCGCAATGCCAGGGGGGTCTTGCGGTACAGCCGGTAGGGCTTGGTGGTGTGGTAGGTGATATAGCCGCCGAACAGCTCGTCCGCCCCCTCGCCGGACAGCACCACTTTCACGTCTTTTGCCGCCAGCTGGGACAGGAAGTACAGCGGTACGGTGGACAGGTTGGCGTTGGGCTCGTCGGCGTAATACTGGATGGCGGGCAGGGCACCGAAAAACTCCTCGGCGGAGATGGTCTTGGAGATGTTGCGCAGTCCCAGCTCCCTGCACAGGGCCTTGGCCTCCCCGGTCTCGTCGAAGTCCTTGTTGGCGAAGCCCACGGAGTAGGTCTTGTCCGGCCGGGACAGGGCGGCGATGACGCTGGAGTCGATGCCGCCGGACAGGAAGGAGCCCACCTCCACGTCGCTGATCTGGTGGGCCTCCACCGACTCGGTGACCACCTCCCGGATCTGCTCCGCCCGCTTTTCCAGCGGCATGTTCTCCGGCTCAAAAGAGAAGGCGTGGTAGGAGGCGAACTGGGTGTGCCCGTCCCGGTGGAGGAAGTAGTGGCCGGGGAGGAGCCGGTACACCCCCTTGAAGAAGGACTCGTTGAGGGCGGAGTACTGGAAGGTGAGGTAGAGCTTCAGCGCGTCGGGGTTGAGCTCCTTTTTGAAGCCGGGGTGGGGCAGGAAGCTCTTGCACTCCGAGCCAAAGAAGAACAGCTCTCCCATCTGGGCGTAGTAGAAGGGCTTGATGCCGAAGGGGTCCCGGGCGCCGAACAGCTCCTGCCGCTCCTTGTCCCAGATGACGAAGGCGAACATGCCCCGCAGCTTTTTCAGCACCTCCGGCCCCCACTCCATGTAGCCATGGAGCACCACCTCGGTGTCGCAGTCGGTGGCGAATTGGTGGCCTTTGGCGGTCAGCTCCTCCCGCAGCTGGCGGAAGTTGTAGGTCTCCCCGTTGTAGGCGATGACATACCGCCCGTCAGGGCTGACGATGGGCTGCTGCCCCTTTTCCAGGTCAATGATGGACAGCCGCCGGTGGGCGATGCCGCAGCGGGCGTCTACGTAGTGGCCCTCGCCGTCGGGACCCCGGTGGCGGATCACGTCTCCCATGGCGTGGAGCGCTTTCTCGTCGGGGGGGGCGGAGCGGGTCACAAAGCCGGTAAAACCGCACATAGCAGAAAATCCTCCAGTTCGTCGGATATGAAAGCAAAAAAGACTATTCTTTAGAATAAGGCTTTCCCGGGAAAATGTCAACAGTTGGGAGGAAAAATGTCCCTGGAGGGCGCGGGAAAGTTTTTCTTGACAAGGAGGTCTACATGCTGTAAACTAAGTGTAGGCTACAGACTGTAGACCAGAGAGGAGCGATCCATATGACGCAGTACAGGCTGGGCGAGGTGGAGGCTGATTTCGCCGCCCTGATCTGGGACAACGAGCCGCTGACCTCCAGCCGCCTGGTGGAGCTGTGCGGGGAAAAACTGGACTGGAAGAAGTCCACCACCTACACCGTTCTGCGGCGGCTGTGCCAAAAGGGGATCTTTCAAAATGAGGGCGGGGTGGTGACGGCCCGCATCAGCCGGGAGGAGTTCGCCGCCCTCCAGAGCCGGGCGTTTGTGGACGAGACCTTCGACGGCTCCCTGCCCAAGTTCCTGGCCGCCTTCACCAGCCGCAAAAAGCTGTCCGCCGAGGAGGTGGAGCAGCTCCAGCGGCTTATCGATGAAAATAGGGGGTGATACTGTGGAAAACCTGTTTTTCACTGTGCTGGGCATGAGCCTAACCGGGTCCTTTGTCATCCTGTTCGTGCTGCTGGCCCGGCTGGCCCTGCGGAAGGCCCCCAAAATATTCTCCTACGCCCTGTGGGCGGTGGCGCTGTTCCGCCTGCTGTGCCCCTTTGCCATTGAGAGCGCCTTCAGCCTTCTGCCCTCCGTGCGGATGGTGGATGCCGCCGGGCGGGGAGGGGGCACGGACCAGGTGATCCAGGTCCAGACCGGCGTCCCCGCCCTGAACAGCCAGGTGAACGGCTTCCTGGCGGACCACCCCTACCAGGAGGGACAGCCCGCTGTGATCGGAGGGTCGCCGGAGGAGAATCTGGCCCCAGCTATCAACCAGCTGGGCCCCGTGCCGGACTGGCGCACCGTGCCCGCCGCCATCTGGCTGGCAGGGTTTGCTGTCCTGATGGGGTACAGCCTGTTTTCCCTGCTGCGCCTGCGGCGGCGGCTTATCGGTTCGGTTTCCCTGGAGGGGGAGAAAGACGTCCGGCTGGCCGACCACATCCCCTCTCCCTTTGTGCTGGGGCTGTTCCGGCCTGCCATCTACCTGCCCTCCGGCCTGCCGGAGGGGGAGCGGGACTATATCCTCCTCCATGAGCGCACCCACATCCGCCGTCTGGACCACGTCACCCGGAGCTTGGCCTGGCTGGCGGCGGCAGTCCACTGGTTCAACCCCTTGGTGTGGCTGGCCTTCCATCTGGCTGGCAGGGACATGGAGATGTCCTGCGACGAGGCGGTGCTGAGGAAGATGGGCCGGGAGATCCGGGCGGACTATTCCACCTCCCTGCTGCGGCTGTCCCAGGGCGGGAAGCTCCCGGCGGGGCCCCTGGCTTTCGGCGGAAACGGATTCCAGGGCCGGATCAAGAACGTTTTGAACTACAAAAAGCCCGCCTTCTGGGTGGCGGCGCTGGCCCTTATCGGGGTGCTGTGCCTGGGGGTGTCCCTGGCCACCAACCCAAGCGGCCCGGCGGATGCCCCTGAGCCGGCGCTTGGGCTGAGCTATTCCTACAACGAGGACGGGAGCCGCGTGGTCCTTACCGGCAGCAGGGCGGAGAGCATGAACTGGTTTATCGCGGGCCAATCTGAGTTTACGCCCCTGGGAATCCTGTCTTTTGGCGGATTGGAGCTCAGCAACGGCTGGGAAGTCATTGGCGCAGCTTGCTGGACCAGCGAAGACCGAAACGCGGTCAAAATGAATCTGATCGGAGCGCCGGTGAGCCTGACGTACACCGTTGTGGTGGGCGGTTCGACGGAGCGGATCATCATCCAGCGGGAGGTCGGGGGAGATATCGGAGAAAATAAAGAGGAAGACCTGCACCTGCCCGACGAGGAGGTGAAGGAGCTGGCGGGATACTTTGTCCAGTGCATTCAAGGAGCGGAGGCGTTTCACGCCAATAGCCAGCCCGCCGACAGCACCGGCATCGACCTGGCCTATGAGATCGGCCAGACGGACAGCGGCCCCTTTGTCCGAATGACGGGCAAGGTGTATGGCCAGGCCCTGGAACGCAACGCTGTCTGGTGGCCAAGCGGCATGGAGGAGCTGTACGAAGGACATTCCGGCGGGCTGTCCATGAGGTATACGTTTGCCGGCGGCGGGGCGGAGCTGATGGCGTGGTGGGCGGATGGGGAGCATAAAACCGTCGCTCTGTCCACCAAACCGTCGGTTTTGGCCAGCAGCTATCTCCCCGCCGGATGCTGGGAGTTCACCGTGGACCTGTCCGGCGAGCAGGGACGGGTCACCTCGATGGAGGCCAAGGGCGGGGAGAGCACTCTGCCCAACCCGGTGAAAATGTACCCCGAGTCCATCACCGACCAGGAGGCGGTATTTGTGGCCCGGATCGCCGCTAGGCTGCTGACGGCGGCGGAGGATTTTTATAACAGCTTCGACGGGCCCATTCCAACCGGGCCGTCGGAGAGCGTGCCGCAGACCCCCGGGCCTGCGCCTGTTTCCTCTCCCGTTCCAAGTCCGTCCAGCCAGCCGTCCGCCAAGCCCTCGGCCATCCCTGCGCCGTCGTCTGGGCCCGCGTCCAAGCCCTCGGACACCCCTGCGCCGTCGTCTGAGCCCGCGCCCACCCCGCCGCCGGAGGCTCTGGAGGGCTTCATATGGCACCCATGGGGGTTTTTCAGGGGCAACAGCATGAGGTGGAAAATCGCGCCCGCCCCCTCTAATGGGAGTCATATCCGATGTACCTACGCCAATGAGGTGGGCCTGCCGGTGGTTCTCCTGCTGTGCAGGAAGGACACCGACACCGGGATCGTCCCGGATATCGTCAGCCGGCTGACTGTTCCGGCAGGGGAGACCCGGTCCATGGTTTACGACATCCCGGTGGACGGTTTCAGGGAGTATTATCTTATTATGGAAGAACTCCAGGAAGGGCGTTCTATACAGGGCTATCTGGCCGTCAACCAGTACTGAGCTTTAAGCAGAATGCCGGACTTTCCGACAAAAGCGCCGCCTGACCACGGTCAGGCGGCGCGTCTCATCATATTTTACCGCTCGCACTTCCAGAAGAACACGCTGTAGGGGGGCAGCTCGCTGCCGCCGCCGAAGTCGTGCGCCTCCCCGGTGATCAGGTCCACCGCCCGGCCGCACCCGGCGTCGAAGTGGGCCCAGTAGGGCTCGCTGTCGGCGTTCACCGCCACCAGCACCCGCTCGTTGTCCGTCCGGCGCTGGAACACCGTCTGCTTGTTGGTGAGCACCAGGTCCTTGAAGTCGCCGAAGCACAAAGCCTCGCTCTCCCGGTGGGCCTTGGCCATGGCGGCGATGGTGTCGGTGAGGTCGTTCCACTCCGGCTTGTCGAAGCTGGGCCGCAGGGCGTCGTCCCCCTGGGACTTGTCGCCCTTGGCCCCCCACTCGCTGCCGTAGTACAGGCAGGGTATGCCGGGCATACCGAACAAAATGCCGTACATCAGGGGCAGGTGGGCGGGATTCTGCAAAATGGAGGCCGCCCGGGTCACGTCGTGGTTGTCGGCGAAGCACAGCAGGTGCTTGCCCTTGTAGAGGGTCCACTGCTCGGGGCCGTACTGACGCTTGAGGGAGTGGACGATCTCGAACAGGTTCATGGAGTTCAGGGCGGAGTACAGCCCCTTGTAGCACTCGTAGTTGGTGCAGGAGTGGAGCATCTGGTCGTTGACCCACTGATTGTAGTCGCCGTGGAGGGTCTCGCCCACCAGGAAGAAGTCGGGCTTCAGCCCGTCGCAGAAGGACCGCAGGCGGCGCAGGAAGTCCTTGTCCAGGCAGTAGGCCACGTCCAGCCGCAGGCCGTCGATATCGAACTCGTCCACCCAGAACTTCACGCAGTCCAGCAGATAATCCACCACGGCGGGGTTGCGCAGGTTCAGCTTCACCAGTTCGAAGTGGCCCTCCCAGCCCTCGTACCAGAAGCCGTCGTTGTAGTTGGAGTTGCCGTCGAAATTGATGTGGAACCAGTCCTTGTAAGGGGAGTCCCATTTTTTCTCCTGGACATCCTGAAAAGCCCAGAAGCCCCGGCCCACGTGGTTGAACACCCCATCCAGCACCACCTTGATGCCATGCTTGTGAAGGGCCTTGCACACCTTGGCAAATTCTTTGTTGGCGCCCAGGCGGCAGTCGATCTTTCGGTAGTCCCGGGTGTCGTAGCCGTGGCGGTCGCTCTCAAAGACGGGGGAGAGGTACAGCGCGTTGACCCCCAGCTTTTCCATATGGCCGGCCCAGTCACCGATTTTGCCGATGCGGCTGGCCTGGACGCCGTCGTTCTCCCTGGGGGCCCCGCAGAAGCCCAGAGGATAGATCTGATAGAATACGCTTTGCTCCGCCCACATGGGCGTCACTTCCTTTCTGTGTGTAGCATTACGGCGGTTTTCCGCCGCGAACCGTTTGGGCGTTCAGTATACCAGAACGGAGCGCAAAAGGCAAGGGCTTACCGTTGACACTCCAGGCGGCTGAGTAAAGTGCGGGTCTGGACGAGCTCCCGCTTCTGCTGGACGGCGATGGAGCGGAGCACGGGCACCAGCTCGGTGCACACATCGTATTTCAGGGCGGTCTCTGCCATACGCACCGCCCCCATGCGGTGGGGGAGGGTCTGGCGCAGGTACACGGCGGCCAGCCGGTTGTTTTCCGGGGCCCGGCTCATCTTGGCGTACATGTCCCGGTAGATGAGCTCCATCCGCCGCTGGTACAGGCGCAGGTCCTGCTGGGGGTTGACCAGCTGGCCTGCGGGGCCCAGAACGTCCTCCAGCTGGTCGATGCTCTGGGTCCGTTCCTGGATGACTTGCTGGGCCAGACGGCGGACGGCCTGGTTCTCGGTGAACCGCAGGACGTTGCTGGCCATCTGGATGGCCGCCCGATGGTGGGGGAGCATCTGGACGATGAAGTTGTGGGAGATGCTCTGGGTGAGGCCGGCGGTGGTCATGGCCTGGACCATGCCGTCCAGGGTCTGGTAAAAGCAGCATAAGTAATTTTTGGTGTCCTCGCTGAGCAGGCAGGTGTTTTTCATGGATATGCCCTCCTTTGGCCCATTCTATGAGGGAAAAGGCGGGGACGTTCAAAAAAGAAGCGGACTCCTGTTTTTCAGCTTGAGCTGGGGTCCCAATTCACCTTGGCGCCCGGCGCGCCGGCGTGGCGCGGCCTTGTCAATTGGATGCTCTCCGGCGGTCCCTCTCCTTGACAAGCAGGTTCCAGTTCTGCTGTTCAATTTGATTGAAGCAATCGACTGAAAACTCGCCGGCGGGAATCTCGCCTGTGTACCAGCTGAACTGCTCGTAATATCCCCGCAGTTCATCGCTTCGGAAGATGTACCCATGCCGGGCATAGATCTCATTGATGGCATAGGTCAGGTCGCCGTCGGACAGGGCCTCGACCTCGGCCTGAGGGATCAGCGCCGTATCGCTGGAGGGAAAGACGAAGCCGCTGTCCTGGTATAGCGGCTCGGGCTCCAAAGCGTCTGACGCCGCTTCGGTGGAAATTGCTGTCGGCGCCGGGTTATGAGGGACATCCGAGCGGGTGCCGCGAAACATCGAAACGGCGGCGATCACAATGATAACCAAGAAAAGGAAGCCCCCCAAACCGCCTGAACTGTGTCCCTGCTCAGACCCTTTTTTTGCTGCGTCCTCGCCGTAGCGCATGCGGTAATATTCCTGGTAATAGGGGCATGTGTCGTAGCTGTAGTGCTCCAAATCAATGATCTCGTCGCCCCTGGCGCTGCAATACTCACAGTCATCATCATGCCAGTGATAGGGACATCGGCTGCCGCAATGTGCCATAATGGTCCTCTCCTGTCTCAAAATAATTTTGTTTCTCGCTCCAAAATTATATTATCTGAACCTTTTCAAAAAAGCAAGTTATATTTTTGGCGAATTCGCCGGGGAAGCGGGAATTAAGAAAAGTCCTCCCCCAGCCGGGGGAGGACAAAAGATTATTTAACAATTTTGTAATAGGTCCGGGCGGTGAGGGAGTACACCACGGCGTACACCGCCAGGAAGGCCAGCAGAGTTCCGGCGGTGCACAGCGCCACCGTCATCACATTGCGCACTCCGAACATGGTTAGCATACGGGCCACCAAATTGAAGTCGAACAGAATGTGGACTGCCGCCACAGCGATGGGCAGGCAGAACACGATGAGCACCTGGCTGCGGATGGAGGAGCGCACCTCACGCTGGCTCAGGCCCACCTTGCGCATGATCTCGAACCTGCCCTGGTCCTCGTAGCCCTCAGACACCTGCTTATAATAGATGATGAGCACTGTGGCCATGAGGAAGACCACGCCCAGGATGATGCCCAGGAACAGGAAGCCCCCTGCCATGGAGTAGCCGTCCACCGCCATCTCGGCCCGGCTGTCCACCCGCCAGTAATCCCAGGAGCCGGTGCCGTCAAAAAATCCCTCCGAGATACTGGACTCGGACCAGGCGTCCACCAGGGCCAGCTCCTCTTCATTGGTGCAGTCCAGGTCCACCAACAGCGCGGCGGTGAGGTCGGCGGCGTAATTGTCCAGGGCCTGGCTCTGAAGCTCCCAAAGCCGGGTCAGCACAGTCCGATCGGATACCACCAGGCACAGGGGCTCGTTCATGTCAAAGGTGGTGCGGAAATATTCGATCTCGGGCAGAGCGCTTACCGCAGTGAGGGACTGGGGAGCGCCCACCTCTTTGCCGCTGTTGACGCCCTGAACGGTCAGTTTCGGACCAAAGCCGGCGGGCAGTGCGCCGCACACCGCCGCCTCTCCCGGCTGGAGGGAGGGAGCCTCCTTCCCGGTGAGGGCAGCGTATCCCTGGGCGGTGAGAAGGTAGAGGGCCCGGCGGTCGTTGTTCTCCCCCTGGGCGCCCACCTCCAGGCGGCCGGTGGCGGGGTTGGCCAGCACGTTGAAGTGCAGATATTCCGCCGCGTCCACTCCGGCGACGGATACGTTCTGCTCCCGGGCGAAGCGGTCCACCAGGGATTTCGCACCCTCCAGGTCCAAGTCCTGGCCCTGGGCGGGGTCGAAGCTGACGGTCATGTTCAGGTTGGCGGGGTATTGGGCGGCGATGATCTCCCCCTGCCCCAGGTAGAGGGCCAGGGTGCCCGAGATCATCACCATCACCATGGTGGACAAAATGCAGATATTGGACAGCCCCGCGGCGTTGCGCTTCATGCGGTAGAGCATGCCGGACACGCCGATGAAATGGCCGGTTTGATAGTAGAAGCCCTTGTTTTTCCGCAGCAGTTTCAGCAGGGCGATGCTGCAGGCGGTGAACAGGCAGTAGGTGCCGGCAATCACCAGCAGCACCGCGATGAAATAGAGGCCCAGGGCGACGGCGGGGTCCTTGGTGGTGACGGCGATGAAATAGCCCGCCCCCAGGGCGAGGATTCCTATGACGGCCAGCAGCCAGCGGGTCTTGGGCTCCTTTTCCCCCACAGCGCCGCCATGGAGCAGCTCGATGGGGTTGGATACCCGCACCCGGACCAGGTTCAGCAGCAGGGCCAGCACCAGCAGAGCTCCAAAGAACACTGCCGTCACAGCTGCGGCGGGCAGGGACAGGGAGGAGTGGAAGGGAATGGAAAACTGGAGCAGGGAGATCAGGGCCACGGTGGCCAGCTTGTGGAGAATCACGCCGCAGACCAGCCCGCCGCCGACGCCCAGAGCGGCGGTGTACAGGCTCTCCCAGCACTGGATCAGGGCGATGTTCCCCTTGCCCATGCCCAGGATGTTGTACAGGCCCAGCTCCTTTTTCCGCTGCTTCATGAGAAAGCTGTTGATGTACAGCAGCAGGACGGCGGACAAGATCCCCGCTACGAACATGCCGATCTGCATCATCACCATCACGTAGGCGAAGCCGCGCATGTGGAGCACCCCGGGGTCAAAGCACAGGGCGGACATGACATAGAAGGCGGCGGTGAGCCCCGCCAGGGCCAGCAGGTAGGGGACGAAGAAACGGCGATTCTGCCGCATGCCCTGGGCGGCCAGTTTGGGATACAGTCCGTTACGCAAGGCGCTCACCCCCGTCTGCGAGCCGAGTAAGAGTCTCGGTGATCAGGCGGTACATCTGGCCGTCTGTGCGGTTTTCCCGGTAGAGCTGGTGGTACACCCGGCCGTCCCGGATGAACAGCACCCGGCCCGCCCGGCTGGCGGCGGCGGTGGAGTGGGTGACCATCAGCACCGTCTGGCCGGCGGCGTTGACCTTGGTGAACAGGTCCATGAGACTGTCTGCCGCCCGGGAGTCCAGGGCCCCGGTGGGCTCGTCGGCCAGCACGATCTGGGGCTGGGTGATGAGGGCCCGGGCCACGGCGCACCGCTGCTTCTGCCCGCCGGACACCTCATAGGGATACTTGTCCAGCAGGGGCTCGATGCCCAGGGTCTGGGCCAGGGGGGTGAGGCGGCGCTTCATCTCCGGGTACTTTTTCCCCGCCAGCACCAGGGGAAGGAGGATATTGTCTTTCAAGCTGAAGGTGTCCAGCAGATTAAAATCCTGGAACACGAAGCCCAGGTTATCCCGGCGGAAAGCGGCCAGTTCCTTTTCCCTGAGACTGGTCAAGTCCCGCCCCGCCAGCAGCACCGACCCGGCGGTAGGCTTATCCAGCGCCGCCAGAATATTCAGCAGGGTGGTCTTGCCGGAGCCGGACTCGCCCATGATGGCCACATATTCGCCCTGATCCACGTGGAAGGACACGTCGGCCAGGGCCTCCACCTTCTGGCCGCCGAAGCGGGTGGAGTAGACTTTTTTCACATGACTGACTTCCAGGATTGCCATATTGATTACCTCCGAACTGTTGTCTCGCTGCGCCGGCTCGCGCCGGCTCCGCGCTTCTTAACTGTACTATCCGTGTTGGTACAGACAGTATAGCAAAAAAGGGTTAAGAAGCAAGAGAGGAAAATTGAAAGATTTCATTAAGGAACAGCGTGGAAAAATCTTTTGTGAATAATATGACAAATACCTGCAATTGCCTCTTGCAATGGCCGGGAAGCTGTGTTAAAATCTTAACAGATTTGGGCGGACCAATCTGTCCGGCCCGACATCAATATAATGGAGGTAATACATATGGCACGTTTTACTCTTCCCCGGGACCTGTACCATGGCAAGGGAGCTCTGGAGGCGCTGAAGTCTTTTGACGGCAAGCGGGCGATGATCTGTGTGGGCGGCGGCTCCATGAAGAAGTTTGGCTTCCTGGACCGGGCTGTGGAGTACCTGAAGGAGGCCGGCATGGAGGTGGAGCTGTTCGAGGGCATCGAGCCCGACCCCTCCGTGGAGACTGTGATGAAGGGCGCGGACGCCATGCTGAAGTTCCAGCCCGACTGGATCGTGGCCATGGGCGGCGGCTCCCCCATCGACGCGGCCAAGGCCATGTGGATCAAGTATGAGTACCCCGACATCACCTTCGAGGAGATGTGCAAGGTGTTCGGCATCCCCGCCCTGCGTAAGAAGGCCCGCTTCTGCGCCATCTCCTCCACCTCCGGCACCGCCACCGAGGTGACCGCCTTCTCCATCATCACCGACTACCAGAAGGGCATCAAGTACCCCATCGCTGACTTCGAGATCACCCCCGACGTGGCCATCGTGGACCCGGACCTGGCCGAGACCATGCCCAAGAAGCTGGTGGCCCACACCGGCATGGACGCCATCACCCACGCCATCGAGGCCTATGTGTCCACCGCCAACTGCGACTACACCGACCCCCTGGCCCTCCACGCCATCAAGATGATCCAGCACGACCTGGTGGACTCCTACAACGGCGACATGGCCAAGCGTGACGCCATGCACAACGCCCAGTGCCTGGCCGGCATGGCCTTCTCCAACGCCCTGCTGGGCATCGTCCACTCCATGGCCCACAAAACCGGCGCCGCCTTCGCCGACTACGGCGCCCACATCATCCACGGCGCGGCCAACGCTATGTACCTGCCCAAGGTCATCGCCTTCAACGCCAAGGATGAGACCGCTGCCAAGCGCTACGGCGACATCGCCGATTTCATGGGTCTGGGCGGCGACACCGTGGAGGAGAAGGTGAAGCTCCTCATTGCCTACCTGCGCAAGATGAACGACGACCTGAACATCCCCCACTGCATCGGCAAGTACGGCCCGGACAGCTACCCCTGCGACCAGGGCTTCGTGCCGGAGAACGTGTTCCTGGAGCGGCTCCACGACATCGCCGTCAACGCCATCGGCGACGCCTGCACCGGCTCCAACCCCCGCCAGCCCTCCGTGGAGGAGATGGAGAAGCTGCTCAAGTGCTGCTACTACGACACTGAGGTGGACTTCTAATCCAAGCAAAACCATTAAAGTCCCCGCCGGCGCACCCGGCGGGGGCTTTTTTGCGTTCTGTGCTTGACAAGCGGCGGAAATATGGTAAAATAGACCCGCTGTGACGGAGTTAAGTCCAAGCTGCCGCGCCAAAGCGAGAGGGGAGAGTGAAAGCCCTCGCGCCGGACGTTTGGACGGGCCGCTCCCGAGTGCTCCCGGGATGACCGGGACGGGGTCCCCGTTATCGGACGAACGAGTGTCCTCGCCAGGAGGAAATCAAGGTGGTACCGTGGGGTTTTGCCTCACCCTTGAGCTTTGGCGGGGATTTTTTGCTGCAAAGGAGGGTTGAAATGACCCATCAGGAGCTGTGGGCGGCGTACAAAACCGTCAACCCGAAGGCCGGGGAGAACTACGAGGCCTGGGCCTACGGGGACGACCCGGACGTATTGGCGGAGCTCACCCGTACGGGGGTCAAGACCGCCACCGCCAGCGCGGGCGTCTGGTACGAGGGCGGGGAGGAGCCCATGCCTAAGGCCGGGGAATACAGCGTTGTCCTGGACAGCCGGGAGGAGGCGGTGTGCGTCATCCGCACCACCAGGGTGTATACCGTGCCCTTCAACCAGGTGAGTGCCGGACAGGCCTGGCGGGAGGGGGAGGGCGACCGCTCGCTGGACTACTGGCGGCGGGTGCACGAGGACTTCTTCCGCGCCGAGCTGGAGGGGGCCGGATTGGAATTTTCTCCCTCCATGCCGGTGGTGTGCGAGGAGTTCGAAATGGTTTATCCTCTGGATCCGGATTAGTTCTCAAGCGAAACGAAGTTTCGCGCAAAATGTTTCTTTTTGGTTCTTTTTCGTTCCAAAGAAAAAGAATGCCCTTGTCCTTTGTCATCATATCAACCAACATATATGGAGGTAATTCCCATGTACGATCCCAAACCCTACGGCCTGAACGAGCTGCGGGAGATGTTCCTGAAGTTCTTCGAGACCAAAGACCACCTGCGCCTGCCCAGCTTCTCCCTGATTCCCCAGAACGACGCGTCCCTGCTGCTCATCAACTCCGGCATGGCCCCCATGAAGCCCTTCTTCACCGGCGAACAGGAGCCCCCCCGCCACCGTGTGACCACCTGCCAGAAGTGCATCCGCACCGGCGACATCGAGAACATCGGCCACACCGACCGCCACGGCACCTACTTCGAGATGCTGGGCAATTTCTCCTTTGGCGACTATTTCAAGAAGGACGCCATCCACTGGGCCTGGGAGTTTCTGACCTCCCCGGAGTGGGTGGGGCTGGATCCCAGCCGCCTGTACCCCTCCGTCTTCGCCGGCAACGAGACCACCCCCGCCGACGACGAGGCCTTCCGTATCTGGAACGAGGAGATCGGCATTCCCGCCGACCGCATCTTCAAGTTCGGCAAGGAGGACAATTTCTGGGAGCACGGCTCCGGCCCCTGCGGTCCCTGCTCCGAGATCTACTATGACCGGGGCCCCGAGCATGGCTGCGGCAGGCCCGGCTGCACCGTGGGCTGTGACTGCGACCGCTATATCGAGGTGTGGAACGTGGTGTTCTCCCAGTTCGACAACGACGGGCAGAACCACTACACCGAGCTGAAGCAGAAGAACATCGACACCGGCATGGGGCTGGAGCGGCTGGCCTGCGTGTGCCAGGGGGTGGGCTCTCTCTTCGACGTGGACACCGTGATGAACATCACAAACAAGGTGTCTGAGATCACAAACGCCCACTACGGCGAGACAAAGGAGAAGGACGTGTCCCTCCGTGTCATCACCGACCACATCCGCTCCGCTGTGTTCATGATCTGCGACGGCGTGCTGCCCTCCAACGAGGGACGGGGCTACGTGCTGCGCCGCCTGCTGCGCCGGGCCGCCCGCCACGGCAAGCTGCTGGGCGTCAACGAGCCCTTCCTGTACCGGGTGTGCGACACCGTCATCCACGAAAACGAGGGCCACTACCCCGAGCTGCGGGAGCGCCAGGACTATATCACCAAGGTGATCCGGGTGGAGGAGGAGAACTTTGCCAAGACCATCGACGGCGGCCTGAAGATCTTCAATGAGATGCTGGCCGGCCACAAGGAGAAGGGGGAAAAGACCTTCTCCGGCGCGGATGCCTTCAAGCTGTACGATACCTATGGCTTCCCCGTGGACCTGACCCTGGAGATGGTGCAGGAGCAGGGCCTGGAGCTGGACGAGGCCGAGTTCCACAAGCTGATGGACGAGCAGCGCCAGCGGGCCCGGAAGGCCCGGGAGGCCCTGGGCGACCTGGGCTGGGCCGGGGTGGAGTTCGGCAAGGACGTGCCCGAAACGGAGTTTGACGGCTATGAGCACACCGCCATCGAAGGCGTGAAAGTAGTGGCCCTGGTGGTGGAGAACGAGCTGGCCGAGGAGCTGATGCCCGGCGTGGAGGGCATTGTGGTGCTGGACAAGACCCCGTTCTACGCCGAGATGGGCGGTCAGGTGGCCGACCATGGCGTGATCTTTGCCGACAAGGTGGGCTTCGAGGTTACCGACGTGCAGAAGAACAAGGGCGGCAAATATATGCACTACGGCAAGATGACCGAGGGCGTGCTGAAGGTGGGGGACACCGTGTGTGCCCAGATCGATCAGTCGCGCCGTCAGGCGGTGGCCCGGGCCCACACTGCCACCCACCTGCTGGACAAGGCCCTGCGGGAGGTGCTGGGAGATCACGTTCACCAGGCCGGCTCCCTGGTGGAGACCGACCGGCTGCGCTTCGACTTCACCCACTTTGAGGCCATGACCCCGGAGCAGGTGGCCCAGGTGAGCCGCATCGTCAACGACGCCATTCTGTCCGGCTACGAGGTGCGCACCGACGTGCTGCCCATCGAGGAGGCTAAGCAGCGGGGGGCCATCGCCCTGTTCGGTGAAAAGTACGGCGACACCGTCCGGGTGGTGGACATGGGGGACGGCTGGTCCGTGGAGTTCTGCGGCGGCACCCACCTGCCCAACACCGCCATGGCCGGGGCCTTCCGCATCAAGAGCGAGTTCTCCGTAGCCTCCGGTGTGCGCCGCATCGAGGCCACCACCGGCCGGGAGACCCTGGCCTTTTTCGAGGAGGTCCAGGAGAGGGTGAATCTGGCGGCGGCGGCGCTGAAGGCCAAGCCGGGCGAGCTGAGGGAGAAGGCGGAGGCCGTCATGGGCGAGATCAAGAACCTGCACCAGATGGTGGAGAAGTTTAAGGCCAAGGAGGCGGCGGGGGAGACTGACCGCATCCTGTTCGGCGCCCACGAGGTGGGCGAGCTGAAGGTGCTCACCGCCACGGTGCCCGAGGCGGACGGCCAGCGGCTGCGTCAGATGGGCGACATGCTCCGGGAGAAGGACGCCGGCGTGGTGGCGGTGCTGGCCAGCGTCAACGACGGCAAGATCACCTTCCTGTGCGCCTGCGGCAAGGAGGCGGTGAAGAAGGGCGTCAAGGCCGGGGACATCATCAAGCAGGTGTGCGCCATCGCGGGGGGCTCCGGCGGCGGCAAGCCAGACTCCGCCATGGGCGGCGGCAAAGATGTTTTGATGCTCGATAATGCATTGGCCATGGTGGACAACGTGGTCGCCATGAAATTAGGAATTTGATATAGGGCGCGACGACCCCGGCGCGCCGTCACGCCCCAAAGGCGGCGTGCCCGCCGGTTACGCCCTACAGGGAAGAGGAGAACTCCATGACAAGAGATGATTTGAAACGGTTCCGAGCGCTGGATATCAACTTTGATTCCATTGGGCTGATGGAGGACAACGACCCCGCCCGTTACTTTTGCGACCCGGTGGATTTAGAACCTGTGGGCCGCATCGGCTGTGACGGCGTCCATTTCATCCTCCTGCCGGGGGATGAGCGGGTGTTCTGCGTGGACCCGTCTATGGGGGAGCGGGGGACCTATGTGCTCCCCGTGGCCAGTGATTTCCGGGAGTTCCTCTCCTTTGTCCTCTACTGTCAGGACGCCAACCCGCTGAGCCAGATCTACTGGATGGATCGGAAACAGTACCAGGAGCTGGCGGCAGAGGACGCCGCCGCCCGGGAGAATGAGTACCAGGCGAAGTATTTTGAGGAAAAGGACAAGGCCCTGGCCGCGATTGTGAAGGAATTTGGATTGACCCCCGTTGACCCATTCAAAAAGGTCAAAGCCATGCAGAAAAAATTTGACCCGGCAATTTTGAACTTTTCCGAGGAATATTACGATGCGGTGGGCTATGAGCGCCCGGAAGAAGAGGGAGAAATTGTTCAAGTTCAAGGTACACATACTGTCATGTTTACCGCCATCAGGGAGGTTGATCCTATGATACCGCAAGACCCCAATATTCTGCTGAGCGTTGTGAACACTAAGCTCCGGGATGAATATTCCAGCCTGGACGCCCTGTGTGAAGGGCTGGACGCGGACAAACCCGAGCTGACGGAAACGCTGAAAGGATTGGGCTATGCCTACGACCCCGACACCAACCAATTCAAAGCCATCTGAAAGGAGCGGCACCCATGCTCATTGATTTTTCTGCTATGGAAACCGAGACCATCCCCCACTTTATGGGCGGCGAGGGCGAGATCCGCGCCAAAATGCACGTGGACGAGCGCAACCGCATCCTCCACGGCATCCTGCCCCCCGGCTCGTCCATCGGCTATCACACCCATGAGACCAGTAGCGAGATCGTCTATATCCTGTCCGGCACGGGGAAGGTGAAGGTGGAGGGTGGCGAGGAGCCGCTGAAAGCCGGAGACTGCCACTACTGCCCCAAGGGGCAGGCCCATTCCCTGATCAACAACAGCGATGGCGATTTGGAGTTTTTCGCCGTCGTACCCCAACAGTAAAGGAGGCTTCCCAATGTCCGACGTGCTGAATTACGACCCCAACTGCCTGTTCTGCAAGATCATCAAGGGGGAGATCCCCTCCAACAAGGTGTACGAGGACAATTTGTGCTACGCCTTTTACGACATTGATCCCCAGGCCCCTGTTCATTTCTTGGTGATTCCCAAGGCCCACATCGGCTCCTGTGGGGAGATTACCAAGTGGAACTCGGCGGTGGTGGCCCACTGCTTCGAGGTCATCTCCAAGGTGGCGAAGGAGTTGGGAATCACCGATTTCCGGGTGGTGTCCAACTGCGGCCCCCAGGCGGGCCAGTCCGTCCCCCACCTCCACTTCCATGTGCTGGCGGGCCGGGATATGACCTGGCCTCCCGGCTGAGATGGCGAAGAACTGCGGGAAAACCAATGGTATACTTGGCTCGAGGCAAATCGGTAAAGCTGATGGAGGATTTGCCCTTCACCCGTTTCATAAGCAGACTGTTGGAAAGGCCGCAGAAAGAAGCTGTGTAAACATGAGGAAGAAACGATTGCTGGCCTTTTGCCTAGCGATGAACCTTGTGCTGCTCCTGATCGGATGCAATAAAAAAGGCGGCGAACCAACGTGGTCAGAAGATAATCGACGCCGATTTGTCCGAAAAATTGTCCCTGGCCTATTCTCTGACGGTTGGCGACAAAACTACGTTCCCTAATGGCAGTCCTCAGGGCTACGATATGGACGCGCTGTTGGAGTGGGGGAAAGCCCCCGGCTTGAACATGGATGTCCTGCATGAGCATGGCTTTACCGGCAAAGGCGCGGTGATTGCCTATGTGGACCAGCCCATCGCTGAACATGAGCAGTTCAGCGGCCTAACACTCTACTACACCAACAATACCGATTCAGAAAGTTCCATGCACGGTGTGGCAGTGCTGTCCCTGCTGGCAGGAAAGGATATCGGTACCGCGCCGGAGGCGGAGGTCTATTACTATGGACACGCCAGCTGGGAGGGTGATCAGGCAAGTTCGGCTGAATGTCTCTACCAAATTATCGAGCAGAATAAAGCGTTACCGAAAGGGGAGAAAATCACTATGGTGGGTTTCTCCAGCAATATCCGCAGTGATCTGCAAAATAAAAGCGCTTTCCGGGAGGCTGTCGCCGCCTGTGAGGAGGCGGGAATTATGGTTTGGTTTTGCGGCGAATACGGGGCGGTCGCCTTCTTGCCCCTCAGCGATAAGAACGATTTTCACAACCTGGTCCGTGATGCATGGTGGTCAGACGGCTCGTCAGAGGTGGTCTTTGTTCCCGAGGCGGGGCGGACGACATCATCCGTCCTGGACGGCGTCAATTATACCTATTGGGCTTTTAACGGTGGACTGAGCTGGGCAATGCCCTATATGCTGGGACTATATGCCATCGCCAACGAGATTGATCCCTCCTTGACCCAGAGCGGCCTGCGGACACTGGTAATGGACACCGCTTATAAAAATGGTAATATGTCTATCATCAACCCGGTAGGTTTCATCGCCGCCGTTCTGGATGGCGCTGGCCGCAGCGATGAAGCGGACGCTCTCCGTCAGGATGCGGCGGCACAGGAACGGTATCTCTACGCTGTGATGGACCCGACAGCTATGAATGAGGAGGACCTGACCGCCGCAGGCGATTATCTGGCGGCTATCACCGACGCACAAGTCCTGACAGTCGATGCCCGCGCCTTTGACAGTATGGCGGACCTGGAAGCAGCTCTCCAGGCGGACGCTGCTCAGCGAGGCGGCGCAGTGTTCGGCGTACAGTTTTTTGGTACGCTTGACTGGAGTATGGAACAGCTCCCGTGGCCAGCGGCCCTTTTGCCGTTGGCAGAAGGAGAGTATGCCGACTTCTTTGACCAGTATAAAGCCGCTGAGCGCTACACCCAGTCCTCAGAAGTGTTCGCCCCCAATCCCGCCTGGCCGCTTTTTATTGGCTCTGCACAGATTACAATGAGGTGACACTCGGTTTTGTTTTGATAAATTTCAGCATCTTGGCGCGGCCAGTCGCAATATTCAAAAGTTAAGAGCTATAAATTAGCATTTATCGGGGGGATTTCATCTTTTGGGTGAAATCCCCCTTGACAGATGCTCTCTTGGGAGAACATGCTGATTAAAAATTATGCCCGGGCTGTAACGAACCGCCGCCCTATGGGATATATGGGGTGAAAGGAGGGAGCTTCATGGACGATATGGAGGCCATCTACCGCAGCCATGCCCAGACCGTCTATAAATTCCTCCTGGCCCAGTGCCGGGACCCGGACCTGGCGGAGGAGCTGACACAGGAGACCTTTTATCAGGCGGTGCGCTCCATCCACCGCTTCGACGGCTCCTGCAAGCTGTCCGTCTGGCTGTGCCAGATTGCCAAGCATCTCTGGTACCGGCATCTGCGCAAGCACCGGCGGGAATCCGGCCTGGAGACGGCGTCGGAGGGGGCCGCTCCCTCCGCAGAGGACGGACTGATGGAGCGGGAGGGGCGGCTGGCTCTCCTGCGTCTGATCCACCGGCTGCCGGAGCTCCAGCGGGAAGTGGTCTACCTCCGGGCTTTCGGCGGCCTCAGCTTCCGGGAGATTGTGGTGATCTCCCGGCTGGCCCTGGACCTGCTGGAGGCCCAAAGCCCTTACTGCGGGGACCCCGCCGCTCCGGCCCGCATCGCGAAGCTGCTGCGGCTGGAAAACTACGCCGTCAGTTTACAGACGTCTGAACACCCTTACAGCTGGACCTTGGAGTTTTCAGACCGGCTGGGAGAGAGGCAGTACCGGCTGGCCTCCCTCTACAGCCTTGTGGCGCTGGCGCTGACAGATAATCTGGAGGGGGTGCTGTTCACCTGCCCCGGCCTGACGGACGGTGCGCAGGCCGTCTCTTCCGGCGTCTATTTGGAGGAGGCCAGCCAACTGGCCGCGGACCTGACGGAGGAGTATAACGCCGCCCACGGCACGGACTGGGAGCCCAAAGCCAGCGTCAAAGAGTATGCCCAATCCCCGGCGGATCTTCAGCGGCTGCTGCTGATTCTGGAAAACTTTTATCACGCAGATTTGAACATTTTATAGGGGAACCGCAGAAAGCCCGCCCATGCGCAGCCGCGTGGGCGGGCTTTGGTTTTTCAGCGGAGCGGTTTCGCTGAAAGAATTTCCACAATTCCTATTGACAAGGTATGCTTTTTACGGTATGATTTGGGCGAAATAAAAATCGGTCCTTTTTCCACGGACTTCAAGGAGATGGAACAAGTCATGATATACGCGGACAACGCCGCGACCACCAAGACCAGCCCGCTGGCGCAAAAGGCCATGCTGGACGCCATGGAGCGGTTTTGGGGAAATCCCTCCAGCCTCCACACCCCCGGCCAGCAGGCCAAGGAGGCCATGCAATCCGCCCGGGAGGCGGTGGCCAGGGCCATCGGCGCTCAGCCCCGGGAGATCTATTTCACCTCCGGCGGCAGCGAGGCGGACAACCAGGCCATCGTCAGCGCCGCCAGGGTGGGGGCGAGGAAGGGCAAAAAGCACCTGATCACCACCGCCATTGAGCACCACGCCGTTCTCCACACCGTGGACCAGCTGGCCAAGGAGGGGTTTGAGGTCACCTTGATCCCCGTGGACGAGAGCGGCATTGTGAAGGTGCCCGATGTGGCGGACGCCATCCGGGAGGACACCGCCCTGGTGTCCGTTATGTACGCCAACAACGAGATCGGCACCATCCAGCCCGTGGCGGAGATCGGAGCCCTGTGCAGGGAGCGGGGGGTTCCCTTTCATACCGACGCCGTCCAGGCGGTAGGCCACCTGCCCATCGACGTGAACGCCCAGAATATCGACATGCTGTCCCTGTCCGGCCACAAGTTCCACGGCCCCCGGGGGGTAGGCGCGCTGTACGTCCGCCGTGGAGCACCCCTGCTCACCTTCATCCAGGGCGGGGCCCAGGAGTCCGGCCGCCGGGCGGGGACGGAAAACCTCCCCGCCATCATGGGCATGGCCGCAGCGCTGGAGGACGCGGTGGAGCACATGGAGGAGAACAGCGCCCACGCTGTCCAGCTCCGGGACGCCCTGATCGACGGCCTGTCCAAAATCCCACACTCCGCCCTCAATGGAGACCGAAAGCGCCGCCTCCCCAGCAACGTGAATTTCTGCTTTGAGGGCATCGAGGGCGAGTCCCTGCTGCTGCTGTTGGACGACAAGGGTATCGCCGCCTCCTCCGGCTCAGCCTGTACCTCCGGCTCCCTGGACCCCAGCCATGTGCTGCTGGCCATCGGGCGGCCCCACGAGGTAGCCCACGGCTCCCTGCGGCTCACCCTGGACCGGGAGAACACCATGGAGGATGTGGAGGTCATCGTGAAGGCAGTCACCGAGGTTGTCAGCTATCTCCGGGAGATGTCTCCCGTTTGGAAAGCATTGCAGAGAGGAGAACGCCAGTATGTTATACAGTGAAAAGGTGATGGACCACTTCCGCAATCCCCGGAACGTGGGCGAGATTGAGAACGCCGACGGCGTGGGCGAAGTGGGCAACGCCAAGTGCGGCGATATCATGAAGATGTACCTCAAAATCAAGGATGGGGTCATCGTGGACGTGAAGTTTGAGACCTTCGGCTGCGGCAGCGCCATCGCCACCAGCTCCATGGCCACCGAGCTCATCAAGGGCAAGCGGGTGGAGGAGGCCCTGAGCCTCACCAACCAGGCGGTGGTGGAGGCCCTGGACGGTCTGCCCGCCCACAAGATCCACTGCTCTGTGCTGGCGGAGGAGGCGGTCCGCGCCGCCATCAAGGACTACTACGACAAAAACGGCATCGCCTACGACGCGGAGCAGTTCTGCAACGGCGACTGCGCCTGCTGCCACGAGCACGACCACCACGAATAAGATCAAAGAAGCCTCCCCGGCCCGCCGGGGAGGCTTTCCGTCTGCCAATCCATATCGCCACAAAAGCGGCTGAATCTATATGGCGGAAACTTGCAAAAGAAAAGCTGATATGGTAAAATAAAACGCTATATCAGATTTTCCCTTTGACGGGGTCTGAGAAGATTTGAGCAGAAAAGGGGTTGTCCTGTGTACCTAAGAGCGCTTGAGATCCAAGGCTTCAAGAGCTTTCCAGATAAGACGGTGCTGGCCTTCGGCTCGGACATCACGGCGGTGGTGGGACCCAACGGGTCGGGAAAATCCAATATCTCCGATGCCATCCGCTGGGTGATGGGGGAGCAGTCCACCCGCACCCTTCGGGGGAGCAAGATGGAGGACGTGATCTTCAACGGCACGGAAAAGCGCAAGGGCTTGGGCTTTGCCGAGGTCACCCTGGTGCTGGACAACACCGAGCACATTTTCCAGATGGAGGAGACGGAGGTGGCGGTGACCCGCCGGTATTACCGCTCCGGGGAGAGCGAATACTACATCAACCGCCGGGCCTGCCGCCTGAAGGACATCAATGAGCTGTTCATGGACACCGGCCTGGGCCGGGAGGGCTACTCCATCATCGGCCAGGGGCGCATCGACGAGATTTTGTCTGTCAAGAGCGCCGACCGGCGGGAGGTCTTTGAGGAGGCGGCGGGCATCTCCCGCTTCCGCCACCGCAAGGAGGAGGCGGAGCGCAAGCTGGAGCGCACGGAGGAAAACCTGGTGCGCATCAATGACAAGATCAGCGAGCTGGAGCTCCAGGTGGAGCCTCTGCGGGTCCAGGCGGAGAAGACAAAGAAGTACAACGTCCTCCGGGACGAGCTGAAGGGGTTGGAGATCTCCGTGTGGCTGGACCAGCTGGAGCACCTGCGGGCCAACAGCGTGAAGCTGAAAGCCGACTGTGAGGCGGCGATCCGCCAGCGGGATGAGGCCAAGGCTGAGGTGGAGCGGCTGTACGCCGAGAGCGAGCAGCTGGCTGGTCAGATGCGGGACAAGGACATTCAGGCGGAGGAGCTGCGGGGCAGGCAGTCCGGCACGGACGAGCAGGTCCACTCCTGCGAGAACAGCATCACGCTTCTGAAAAACGATATCAAAAACAACAGCGAGAACGCCCAGCGCATCCGGCAGGAGCTGGAGCAGCAGGAGGGGCGGGCCGGATCCATTGCCGCCCAGATCCAGGAGGGCCGGGACCGCCTGGACCAGATTGGGCGGGACATGGCCGACTGCCAGGAGAAGATCGACGCCCTGACCAAGGACGCCCAGGAGGTGCTGGGCTCGGCGGGCACCCTGAATGAGGAGCTGGAGCGCCTCCAGGAGCGGGAGCGGCTGGAGACCGCCTCTGCCGGGGAGGCCAGGGAGCTGCTGTCCGCCCTGGCGGCCGCCGCCCAGGAGCTGTACGACCGGGAGGAGAAGCTGGGCCGGGAGCTCCAGGAGCAGGAGGATAAGGCGTCCCAGGCCAGGGAGGGACTGGAGGGCACCAAAAAGGAGCTTGAAAAGGTCACCGAGGACCGGGACGCGGCCAAAAACGTCATCAGCGGCTATCAGATGCGTCTTCAATCCCGGCAGCGCAGGCTGGACCAGGCTCAGGAGAAGCACCGCCGCCTCCAGATGGATGAAAACAACCTCAATTCCCGGATTAAAATGCTGGCCGAGATGGAAAAGCTGTACGAGGGCTACTCCAAGGCGGTGAAGCTGGTGATGGGAGAGGCCGAGCGGGGCGGCCTGAAGGGCGTCCGGGGCCCGGTGGCGGGGCTGCTCCACGTCCCCGACCAGTATGCCGTGGCCATCGAGATTGCCCTGGGGGGCGCCATGCAGAACCTGGTGGTGGAGCGGGACGAGGACGGCAAAAACGCCATCAATTACCTGAAGCGCCGGGACGGAGGCCGGTGCACCTTCCTGCCCATGAACACCATCCGGCCCGCCGACTTCCGGGACAGGGCGGTGGAGAACGAGGACGGCTTCGTGGGCATGGGGGACGCCATCATCTCCTTTGACAGGCAGTACGCCAATATTTTCTCCAACCTGCTGGGCCGGGTGGTCGTCGCCCAGAGTATGGACAAGGCCATGGCCATGGCCCGGAAATTCGGCCACCGCTTCCGCATCGTCACCCTGGACGGCCAGGTGCTCAACGCCGGGGGCTCCATGACCGGCGGCTCGGTGTCCCGCTCGGCGGGCATTTTGAGCCGGGCCAACGAGCTGGAGCGGCTGAACCGGCAGAAGGACGGCCTGGCCGCCGACCTCAAGACCGCTTCTGACGAGCTGGCGAAGGCCCAGCGGGAGCTCACCGCCGCCCAGTATGAGCTGGACGCCGCCGCCGGACAGCTCCGTGAGGCGGAGGACGCGGTGCTGAAATATTCTGAGCGGGCGGACAGCGCCCAGGTCCAGCTGGCGGATATCGAGCTGCGCCGCCAGGCCCTGGCGGGGGAGCGGGCCCAGGTCCGCCGCCGGATGGGGGAGAACACGGACAACACCGCCCAGGCCAAGGCCCGGATTGAGACGCTGGAGGGCTCCGCCGCCGCCCTGCGGGCGGAAGGAGAGGCCAAGGCCCAGGGCCGCACCGCCCTCCAGGACAGGGTGGCCAAGCTGAACGAGGAGTCCGCCCAGCACAGCGCCAAGCTGGCCGGACTGGAGGGCGAACAGTCCGCCCTGCGCCAGTCCATCGGCGAGCTGGAGCGCCTGCGGGACGATCTGAGCGGGGACACCGCCAACCGCACCGCCATGATCGGTCAGTTCGAGCAGCAGAACGACTATCTCCTGCGGCGCATCCAGGAGGAGGAGGAGCGCCTCCAGCGGCTGCGCGCCGCCAGCCAGGAGGGCGCGGCGGCCATACGGCGGCTGAACGACGAGAAGCTGGCCCTGGAGGGCAGGCGCAATCAGGCGGACCGCCAGGCCCGGGACAAGAACAACGAGCTCATCGGCATGGAGCGGGAGGTGTCCACCCTGGAACAGAAGTCGGTGTCTGCCGCCATGGAGGAGAGCCAGCTTCTGGACAAGCTGTGGGAGAGCTATCAGCTGTCCCATGAGGCGGCCCGCTCACAGCGGGTGGAGCTGGAGTCGGTGCCCAAGGCCCAGCGGCGCATCGGGGAGCTGAAAAGGTCCATCTCTGCCTTGGGCGGCATTAACCCGGACGCCGTGGAGGAGTTCGCCCGGGTCAACGAGCGGTACACCTATTTCACCGGCCAGCGGGACGACGTGGCCAAGGCGAAAAAGGAGCTCCAGGACATCATCACCCAGATCACCGGGGAGATGACTGAGATCTTCAAGGAACAGTTCGCCCTCATCGACCAGGAGTTCCGCAAGGCCTTTACCGAGCTGTTCGGCGGCGGCAAGGCGGAGCTCATCCTGGAGGACCAGTCGGACGTGCTGAACTGCGGCATTGAGATCAAAGCCCAGCCTCCGGGCAAGACCATCCAGCACATGAGCTCCCTGTCCGGCGGCGAGCGGGCCCTCATCGCCATCGCGCTGTACTTCGCCATTTTGAAGGTCCGGCCCACCCCCTTCTGCGTTATGGACGAGATCGAGGCGGCGCTGGACGAGTCCAACGTGGTGCGCTACGCCCGGTACATGCGCCGCATGAGCGACAAGACCCAGTTTATCGTCATCACCCACCGCCGGGGAACCATGGAGGAGGCCGACGTGCTCTACGGCGTCACCATGCAGGAGAAGGGCGTGTCGCGGATGCTGACCATCAACTTAAATGATGTGGAAAAAGAGTTGAATATCAAATGACACAGGAAAACGAAAAACGCTGCGGAAACTGCGGCCACAGCATGGAATTCATCCGGCGGGAGGATATTCAGCTGGGCAAGGCCGGGGTTTTGAGCGGCATGTGGCCCAACATCTGGGCCGGCGCGCTGGATGTGGAGCTGTGGGGCTGTCCCAACTGCCGCAAGCTGGACTTTTACTGGAGCGGCGGAGAGAATGACGCGGATTGGGACGGCGGGGACCACATGGCCCAGACCACCTGCCCCGCCTGCGGCCATGTCCACGACCTGGACGACCCCAAATGCCCCCGATGCGGGGCGAAAAATCCAAATATCTGAAAAAGGAAGTTTAGCATATGGGCTTTTTTGACAAGATCAAGAAAATTGGTATTTTCAACGGCTTTTCCCAGCTGGACGACGATTTCTACGAGGATCTGGAGGAGTCCCTGGTGATGGCCGACCTGGGGGCGGAGACCACCATGGAGGCGGTGGAGGAGCTGAAAAGCCGCTGTAAGGCGCAGAAGATCAAGGATACCGAGGGCGCCCGCCAGTGTATGCGGGATATTTTGGCCGAATACCTGTCCATCGGCGATCTGTCGGTGGACATGAGCCGCGCCCCCGCTATCGTGCTGTTTATCGGCGTCAACGGGGTGGGCAAGACCACCTCCATCGGCAAGCTGGCCGCCCGCTGGAAGCGGGAGGGAAAAAAGGTGCTGCTGTGCGCCGGGGACACCTTCCGGGCCGCCGCCGCCGAGCAGCTCACCATCTGGTCCGACCGGGCGGGGGTGGACATTGTCAAGCAGCACGAGGGGGCGGACCCCGCCGCCGTGGTGTACGACGCCCTGTCCGCCGCCAGGGCCAGAAAGAGCGACGTGGTGCTGGTGGACACCGCCGGGCGTCTGCAAAACAAGGCCAACCTGATGAATGAGCTGAACAAGATCAGCCGCATCATTGAGCGGGAGTGCCCCAATTCCAGCCGGGAGACCCTGCTGGTGCTGGACGCCACCACCGGGCAGAACGGCCTCATCCAGGCCAAGGAGTTCTCCAAGGCGGCGGGGGTCACCGGCATCGTGCTCACCAAGCTGGACGGCACCGCCAAGGGCGGCATCGTGGTGGCCATCGCCAAAGAGCTGGGTGTGCCGGTGAAGTTCGCCGGGGTGGGGGAGGGCGTGGACGACCTCCAGCCCTTCGACGCCGCCGCCTTCACCGAGGCCCTCCTCTGATAATATTTACACTCCTGTAACGAATTTGAAGGACTGCTGAGATATAATAAAAATGGATGAGAATGGGGGTATATTTGGATGAAACTGGTACTGGCCAGCAAAAATGAGAAAAAGCTTAGAGAGATGAACGAGATTTTATCCGGCATGGGGGTGGAGGTGTGCCTCCAGGCCGACGCGGGCGTGGATGTGGACGTGGAGGAGACGGGGACCACCTTTGAGGAGAACTCTCTGCTCAAGGCGAAAGCCGTCATGGAGGCCTCCGGCCTGCCCGCCATCGCCGATGACTCCGGCCTGTGCGTGGACGCGCTGAACGGGGCTCCGGGGGTGTTCTCCGCCCGGTACGGCGGCGAAGGGCTAGACGACGCGGGGCGGTACCGCCTGCTGCTGGCCTCCATGCCGGCGGGCCAGCCCCGGACGGCAAAATTTGTGTCCGTTATCACCTGCTGCTTTCCCAATGGCGACGTGCTCACCGCCCGGGGAGAGTGCCCCGGCACCATCGCTTTTGCTGCGATGGGGGAGGGCGGCTTTGGCTACGACCCAGTGTTCTTCCTGCCCAAGCTGAAAAAGACCTTTGCCCAGCTCTCACCGGAGGAAAAGAATGCCATCTCCCACCGGGGAGTGGCGTTGAAGGCGTTCCAAGGGAAGCTGGAGGACTATTTAAAATGAAGAACAGCAAGGTTTGTCCCAAATGCGGCGGGCGGGATCTCATCACTGTGCCGTCGGTAGACAGCCAGTTCAGTGTTGGAGTGCGAGGTCCCCTGCCGGTGGAGCGCTACCTGTGCCTGACCTGCGGCTATCTGGAGAGCTGGATGGACCTGGAGGCGTTTACCCGTATGGGGGCCCGGGAATACTGGGAAAAGCTGCGGCTGGCGGAGGAATCGGACCGAAGGTTTGGGGCGGATTTGGCCTACTACAGCGAGAAGGCCCGCCAGGAGCGGGAGCAGCCCGCCAAATCCCCAGAGAAGACCAAAAAGAAACGGAGAGAGGACCCATGGACCTGACAAGCAAACAGAGGGCCCAGCTGCGCGGTCTGGCCAATGAGCTGGACGCCATCGTCCACATTGGCAAGGACGGCATCGGCCCCAACCTGACAAAACAGGCGGACGACGCCCTGGAGGCTCGGGAGCTCATCAAGGGCAAGGTGCTGGAGAACAGCCCCCTGTCCCCCCGGGAGGGGGCGGAGGAGCTGGCCCAGGCCACCCGGAGCCAGGTGGTGCAGGTGATCGGCACCAAGTTCGTATTATACAGAGAGACCCACAGCAAGCCCCGCGACAAGAGAATCCAGCTGGTGAAATAGGCATCCCCTAAATTTTTTTGAGAGGGTGGTCCCATTGAAAATCGGCATTTACGGCGGCAGCTTCAACCCCCCCCATCTGGGGCACCTGGCGGCGGCAAAGGCGGCTATGGCCGCTCTGGAGCTGGACAGGCTGGTGTTCATTCCGGCGGGCGTCCCGCCCCACAAGGAGCTGGCCCCCGGCAGTCCCGACCGGGCCCAGCGGCTGGAGATGACCCGCATCGCCGCCGACCAGCTGCTCATGCCCGCCTCCACCGAGGTGTGGGACACCGAGCTCCACCGAGAGGGAAAGAGCTACACCGCCGACACCCTGGAGGAGGCCGCGGTGCGCTGGCCGGGGGACGAACTGTGGCTGCTCATGGGGACGGATATGTTTCTCACCCTCCACCTGTGGGCGGAGCCGGAGAAGATTTTGGCTCTGGCGGGGGTGTGCGCCTTCGGCCGCACTGAGGCGGACGGCGAGGCGGTGTTTGCACCCCAGCGGGAATTTTTAAGCCAAGAGTTCCACGCGAGGGTTGCCACCATCACCGTCCCGGAACTGGTGGACATCTCGTCCACCCGGCTGCGGGAGCTGCTGGCCCAGGGAAGAGGCCGGGAATTTTTGCCGGAAGCGGTGTACGGTTACATTTTACGGGAAAAACTATACGGGACCCAGGCCGACCTGAAGCGGCTCAGCCTGGAGGACCTGCGGTGCGTGTCCTACTCCATGGTGTACGCCAAGCGGCTGGCCCACATCCGGGGCTGCGAGGAAGAGGCGGCCCGGCTGGCGCGGCGCTGGGGGGCGGACGAGGGGCGGATGCGCCGGGCGGCCATCCTCCACGACTGCACCAAGTATTTCACCGTGCAACAGCATTTGGAAATCTGTGAGCGGTACGGCATTGAGCTGTCTCCGCTGGAGCGGGCCACCGACAAGCTGCTCCACGCCAAAAGCGGCGCGGCCCTGGCCAAATACATCTTTGGCTTTGACGACATCTACGACGCCATCTTTTACCATACCACTGCCCGGGCCGGTATGAGCCTGGAGGAAAAGATTTTGTACGTGGCCGATTACATGGAGCCCTGCCGGGCGTTTCCCGAGGTGGGGGAGCTGCGCCGTCTGGCGTATGCCGATTTGGACGGCGCGGTGGGGATGGGCGCGAGCCTGTCCGTCCAGGAGATGGTCCAGCGGGACAAGGAGCTCCACCACGACACCAAGGCGGCCTATGAATGTTACGGGAAGGGAAGTCAAGCATGAGCGATCAGTTCAACAACGCGCATCAGCAGGGGCCTGGGCAGAACGGACCGGGAAAACGGCTGGAGAAAAAGACAAAGCCGGCCCTGAGCCCGGCCCAGGCCCAGAAAAAGAGAGAAAAGCGCATCATGGTCATCATGATCGTGGCGGCGGTGGTCATGGCCCTGGCGGCGGCCGTCGTACTGGTCTACAATCGCTGGGTGAAAAAGCCTATCCTGCCCCCGGCGCCCAGCGAATCCGGCAAGGTGGCAGAGTCCATCGACCCGGACGCGGACCCCAGTCCCGAGGAGACGCTGGACTTCGACGCGGTCCAGCCCAAGGTAGGCGGGGCGCGGAAAAGTAAGGACATTTATACCTTCCTGATTTTCGGCGCAGATGTGACCTCCGGCCTCACCGACACCATCATGGTGGGCACCTATGACATCACCAACCAGCAGGCCACGGTCATGTCCATCCCCAGGGATACTCTGGTAAACGTCAGGTCCTCCTACAAAAATATCAACGGCGTATACAATATGAACGGCAAAGGGGAGAAAGGCGTCGCCGCGCTGAAGCAGGAGGTGTCCGAGCTGGTGGGCTTCACTCCCGACTACTACGTCAAGATTGACTGGGAGCTGGTGGGGGAGATGGTGGACGCCATCGATGGCGTGTGGTATGACATCCCCTACCATATGGACTACGACGATCCGTATCAAGATTTGCACATCCACTTCGACCCGGGCAACCAGTTCCTGAACGGCGAGGATGCCATGAAGGTGGTGCGCTGGCGTGAGAACAATAAATGGAGCCCCTATTATGGAGAGGGCGGCGGCAGCGACATCAACCGTCTGAACAACCAGCAGAACTTTTTGAAGGCGGTGCTCAAGCAGACCCTCCAGATCAAGAATGTCACCCGCATTGGCCAGCTGGCCGAGCTGTTCGGCAACCGGGTGGAGAGCGACCTGTCGGTGGAGAATATCTTCTGGTTTGCTCAGGAGGCCATCATCGGCGGGCTCCAGGTGGATGACGTGGAGTTCTGCACCATGCCTTACGTGGGTGTGTTCCAGGGCAGATACAAATACCGGGTATATCCCAGCCAGAATGAATTACTGAAGCTTATTAATGGAGGGCTCAATCCCTTCGTGGAGCAGGTGACCATCCGGCAGCTGGATCTGATCCGGGTGAGCGCCGATGGGGATACGCTGTCCTCCAGCACGGGGCGGCTGGCCGACCCCAGCGCGGCGATTCCGCCGGTGAAGGACACCCCGGAGCCCGAGGAATCCGAGCCTCTGGAGAGCGGCGCGCCCACCGAGAGCGGTCAGCCCGCCGGGAGCGAGCCCCTGGAGAGCGGCCAGCCCCAGCCCAGTGGCCCGGCGGCCACCGAACCCCAGCCCAGCGGGGCGGTGGACACGCCGCCCCCGGCCACCCAGCCTCCGGCCACCGCCGCCGCGGAGCCGGAGCCCCAGCCCACACCCGCCGGAGAGCCTGCCGACGGAAACTGGGGCGAAACCTCTGACTGATTAGAAAAGGAGAGAAATCCATGCTGAACGAAAAGGAAATGATCGCCATCATCGTCAACGCCCTGGATGACAAAAAGGGCAAGGACCTGAAGGTGCTACGCACCGCCGGTCAGACTACGCTGGCGGACTATTTCATCATCTGCAGCGGCAGCTCCAACACCCAGGTGCGGGCGCTGGCCGACGCAGTGGAGGAGGCCATGTCCAAGGCGGGGGAGGAGCCCCACCACATCGAGGGCCACCGGGGCGGACAGTGGACGCTGATGGATTACTCCAGCGTGGTGGTCCACATCTTCACCGACGAGGGCCGGGAGTTCTACGGCCTGGAGCACCTATGGTCCGACGCGGCCCCGGTGGATGTCTCCGAATATCTGACGGCGGAAGCCGAGTAAGGTTGTGAGTTGACATGGAAAACAACAAAAAAGTGATGCTCTCCGGCATCCAGCCCAGCGGGGAGCTGCACATCGGCAACTATCTGGGCCCCCTGTGCCACTGGCCGGAGATGATCGACGAGTTCGACTGCTATTTCTTCCTGGCGGACCTGCACACCATCACCGTCCGCCAGGACCCGGCGCAACTGCGCAAGCGGGTGCTTACCCTTATTGCCCAGTACATCGCCTGTGGGCTGGACCCGGAAAAGTGTGTGCTGTTCATCCAGTCCCACGTTCCCGCCCACAGCCAGCTGGCCTGGGTGCTGGACTGCTACGCCATGTTCGGTGAGCTGTCCCGCATGACCCAGTTCAAGGACAAGTCCGCCCGGAACGCGGACAACATCAATGCGGGTCTGTTCACCTACCCAGTGCTGATGGCGGCGGATATTCTGCTCTACCAGCCGGACTTTGTCCCGGTGGGAGAGGACCAGAAGCAGCATGTGGAGATCTGCCGGGATATCGCCAACCGTTTCAACGGCGTATACGGCGAGGTGTTCAAGGTGCCCGAGCCCTATATCGCCAAGGTGGGGGCCCGAATTATGAGCCTGTCCACCCCGGACAGCAAGATGAGCAAGTCCCAGCCCGAGGGCTGTGTGTTCCTGATGGAGAAGCCGGAGGACATTGCCCGGAAGTTCAAGCGGGCGGTCACCGACAGCGACACCGAGCACTGTGTGCGCTACGATCCGGCGGCCAAGCCCGGCGTGTCCAACCTGATGCAGATCTACGCCTCCGCCACCGGCAAGAACTACGAGGAGATTGAGCGGGAGTTTGACGGCAAGGGCTACGGCGCCTTCAAGCCCGCCGTGGGCGAGGCGGTGGTGGAGATCCTGCGCCCCATCCGGGAGGAGACTGAGCGGCTGCTGGCGGACAAGGCGTATCTGGAGGGCGTCTACCGAGCCGGAGCGGAGAAGGCGGAGTACATCGCCAACAAGACCCTGCGCAAGGTGTATAAAAAGGTGGGCTTCCTGCCCCGGTAAGCGGGAAAAAGAGAGACCCCGGGGAAAAGGAGCGAATTTCTGTTGAACAATCTGAGTAAGATCATGGCGGCTCAGGAGATCTGGGCCGTGCTGCTGGCGCTGGGGCTGGCGGCGGTGGTGGCCTTTGCCGCCACGCCGCTGGTGAAGGCGCTGTCGGTAAAGGTGGGGGCAGTGGACGTGCCCAAGGACGGCCGGCGGATGCACGACCACCCCATCCCCCGGATGGGAGGGCTGGCCATTTTCCTGGGCTTTTTGGCCTCCATGCTGCTGTTCGTGCCGCTGGACACCGAAAAGCAGGGGATGCTGCTGGGGGCGGTGATCATTGTGGTGCTGGGTATGCTGGACGACAAGTACGCCCTGCCCGCCAAGCCCAAGTTTTTGGTGCAGATCGTGGCCGCTCTTATCGCCGTGATGGCGGGCAACCGCATCGAGGTGCTGTCCAACCCCAATATTTTCAGTCCTGACCCGGTGTGGATCCTGGGCTGGCTGGCCTATCCCGTGACGGTGATCTGGATCGTGGCCATCACCAACGCTGTCAACCTCATCGACGGGCTGGACGGGCTGGCCTGCGGCGTGTCCACCATCAGCTCGGCCACCATGCTGGTCATCGCCCTGCTGGTCAGTGAGCTGGACGTGGCCATCATGATGGCGGCCCTGGCCGGGGCCTGTATAGGATTTTTACCGTACAACTTCAACCCCGCCAAGATTTTCATGGGGGACACTGGCTCTACCTTCCTGGGCTTCATCATGGCCACGGTATCGGTGGAGGGCATGTTCAAGCAGTACACCATCATCTCCTTTGTGGTGCCCTTCCTCATGTTGGGCCTGCCCATCTTTGATGTGTGCTTTGCCGTGGTGCGGCGGGTGTCCCATGGACAGAGTCCCATGCAGCCTGATCGGGGGCATGTCCATCACCGGCTCATCGACATGGGCTTCTCCCAGAAGCAGGCGGTGGGGGTGCTCTACGTGATCTCTGCCATTTTGGGGTTGTCCGCCGTGGTGCTCACCGCCACCAACGCGGTGAAAGCCATGGTGTTCCTGCTGGCCATGGGGGCGGCGGCGGCGATTGCCTGGCGGGTTTTTCTGCCCGGCGGCCCCCATGACAGATCGGAGGAGCCGGAGTCTCCTGCGGAGGAGGAAAATGCCGGGCAAGTTGAGGAGAAAGGAGAGGACGGCAATGGATAAACTGAAGGTGATGACCATATTCGGCACCCGGCCAGAGGCCATCAAAATGGCCCCGCTGGTGAAGGAGCTGGAGGCCCGGCCGGAGTTTGAGAGCTGCTGCTGCGTCACTGCCCAGCACCGGCAGATGCTGGACACCGTGCTGGACATCTTCAAGATTGTCCCGGAGTTCGACTTGGATATCATGGAAGAGAGCCAGACCCTTTCCACCATTACCTCCAAGTGCCTGCTGGGGCTGGAAGGGGTGTTTCAGCAGATGCGGCCCGACCTGGTGCTGGTCCATGGGGACACCTCCACCACCTTTGCCGGGGCGCTGGCGGCATTCTATCAGCAGATTGCCGTTGGCCACGTGGAGGCGGGCTTGCGAACGGGTGACAAGTATTCTCCCTTTCCAGAGGAGATGAACCGCTCTATGGTGGGGCGGCTGGCGGATCTCCACTTCTGCCCCACCGAGGCCAACCGCCGCAACCTGGCGGCGGAGGGCATCGCCCGGGGCGTGTTTGTCACCGGCAACACGGTGATCGACGCCCTGGGCACCACGGTGCGCCACGATTTCAAGTTCAACACCGAGGTATTGAACCGGCTGGACTACCGGGGGAAAAAAGTGATCGTGGTCACCTGCCACCGCCGGGAGAACTACGGCGAGCCCATGGAGGAGATCATGACCGCCCTGCGGCGGCTGGCTCTGGCCTATGAGGAGCAAGTGGAATTGGTTTACCCCGTGCATCTGTCTCCAGTGGTGCAGGAGGCCGCCCACAGCAAACTGGACGGGCTGGAGAACGTCCACCTCATCGACCCCCTCACCGCCGACGAGATGCACAACCTTATGGCCCGCAGCTATATGGTGATGACCGACTCCGGGGGCCTCCAGGAGGAGGCCCCCGCCCTGGGCAAGCCGGTGCTTGTCCTGCGCCGTGAGACTGAGCGCCCGGAGGCGGTGGCGGCGGGGACGGTGCGCATCGCCGGGACCAAGGGGGCGGAGGTGTTCGCCATGGCGGCGGAGCTCATCGATTCCCCCGCAGCCTACGCGGTGATGGCCCACGCGGTCAACCCCTATGGGGACGGCAAGGCCTGCCGCCGCATCGCCGACGGCATTTTGTACCACTTTGGCCGGACGGACAGGCCGCCGGAGCCTTTTAAAAGCTAAGTATGGAGGATAAAAAGCGCACGGTGATGGCCGTCGTCATCATCGTGGTGGTGCTGGCGGCGGTGCTGTACAGCTTTTTCCTCAACCTGTTCAGCCCCACGCCGCACCTGGAGCTGCCCGACCCGAACGCCTCTCAGAGCATGGACCCGGTGGGGGAGGAGAGCGGATGGCCGGAGGGGGTGGCGGTTGAGGTCACCCCGCAGACGGTGCAGAGCCTCATCGCCGCCCTGGAGCGGTACGAGAGCTACCGCCGGACGGTGGCGGTGGAGTATTTCTCCGGGGGACAGTCCGTTGGGACGGTGACCGCCCAGGTGTGGGCGGACGGCGGGTGGACCCGCGCCTCCGCCACCCTCAGCTCCGGCGCGGTGGAGCACTCCATCATAGGGGAGGACACCCTGTGGCTGTGGTACGAGGGGGACGGGAGCCGGGTATACACCGGTCCGGCGGTGGAGCGCACCGCCGACCTGTCCCAGCGCCTGCCCACCTATGAGGATGTGCTGGCGCTGGAAAAGCAGTCCATCACCGCCGCTGGATATGAGGAGCGGGACGGTCAGCCCTGTGTCTGCGTGGAGGCAGAGACTGCCCCGCACTGTACGGAGCGGTACTGGGTGTCGGTGCACAGCGGCCTGCTGGTGGCGGCGGAGATGGAGCAGGACGGGACCATGGCCTATTCCATGACCGCCCGGGATGTGGTCAGTCCCCTGGATGAGACCCAGGGGGTGTTTACCCTGCCTGACGGTACGGTATTGTACCAGCCGGGGCGGTGATCACTCCGTTTTTTCCTGCTTTTCCTCATCGCCCAGCCCCAAGAGGAGCAGCAGGCCTAGGGTGATGACCAGCTCCAGGTTGTCCCCGTCCTCCAGATAGAGGAAGAGGATGATGAGCACCAGCAGGATGTCGCCAGTATCGAACTTTTCCAGGGAAAAGTGCTGCTTTACCCCGTCCAGCAGCTGGCCAAGCCCCCGGACCACCTCCCCCGCCAGGTCGTTTTTGGAACGGACTGGCTGAGGGGGGCGCTGCCAATTGTTGGGGCGCTGGCCCTGAGGCTGGCTGAAGCCGTGATGGGGCTGGCCCTGCCGGGGCTGGCTGGGGCCTGCCTGAGGCTCGGGGTCCAGCAGGACAAAGCTGTTATCGTCTAAATAGCGGTTATACATGGCCGGCCTCCTTGCGGGCCCGGAACAGCTCCAGCCCTGAGCGGATCAGCCGGGACAGCTTGGCGATCTGGATCGCCTTGTCCAGCTTGGCGTACCGCTCCTCCCGCACAAATGGCCGCAGGGCGGTGAGCAGGGCGGCCCGCTTGTCGTCGCCCCCATCGGCGAACTGGCCGATGAGCCCGGCGGCGGCGGACAGGGTGTTCATGTCCAGCCCGCCCAGCGCCCCCAGCATGCTCTCCAGCCCGCTGATAGACGGGGCGGGGGCCGCCGGGGGCGGGGAGGTTGCAGCCTGTGGTTCGTTTCCGCCCTGGGACGGCGTCTCGTTCTGGGGCGGATCCTGGGTCGGGTTTTGCTCGGGAGCCGCCTGGCTTGAGCCGCCCCCATTCAGGGACTGGGCCAGGGACATGATCTGCGCCATGGCCTGGGGGTTGCCCAGGATATTTTCCAGTTTTTCCTCCAGCTCGCTCATGGCTTCACCTCCCGGCCGGCATGTTCAATGGTCAATGCGGCTGCTTACTTCAAATTTTCCTTCATTTTTTGAATGAGCCGGGCCCCCTCGGGGTCCCGCATCAGCTGGCGGATGGCGTCGGTCAGCTGGGCGGCGTCCCCATGGGCGGCCCGCTCCGCCGCAGACTCCAGGTCTCCGGCGCTTCGGCTGAGCATGGAAAATATTTTCTGGGTCTCCGGCGCGTCCCGCAGCTTTTCCAGCTTGGACGGGTCCTTCATGAGGCGGCTGGCCTCTTTTCCCTTCAAAAGTTCATCAAAATTCGGCATAGGTAATCCCTCCGTTCACTGACATTATATGTGCGCGGGAAGGAATGGTGACCAATATGAAGATTTTAGTGTTTTCCGATTCCCACGGGCGGCTTGGGGCCATGCTGGACGCCGTGGAGCAGGAGCGGCCCCAGCGGGTTTTTTTCCTGGGGGACAACTACCGGGACGGTCAGGCCCTGATGGACGCCTGCCCCGACCTGCCCATGGAACTGGTGAAGGGCAACTGCGATTGGGACAGCGCCCCGGATGAGCTCATCGTGGAGGCCGGAGGGGTGAAGTTCCTGCTCACCCACGGCCACCGCTACGGGGTGAAGAGCGGCACGGACCGGCTGGCCCGGGCCGCCAAAGAAAAGGGGGTAAACGTGGCCTGCTTCGGCCATACCCATGAGGGGCTGAACATGCCTGACCGCGGGGTGTGGCTGTTCAATCCCGGCACCGCCGGGGGAATTCACAACCGGGTAGGCTACGGGGTGGTCATAGTGTCCAATGGAAGATTCCGCACGGAGCTGAAATAAAGAATTCCCGGCGCGGTCAGCGCCGGGAATTTTCTCGTCTTGTCAGGCGTGGCTGTGCCGGAAGTGGTTGTCCTCCGTGCGGAAGAGCAGGGTCAGGCACCACAGGGCCGCCAAGCCCACCAGGGTGTAGATAATCCGGGCCAGCCAGGTGCCGGGGCCGCCGGAGATGAAGGCCACCAGGTCAAAATTGAACAGCCCGATGGACCCCCAGTTCAGCCCGCCGATGATGGCCAGCGTCAGGGCGATTTTATCCAGGAACACGGTACGAACCTCCTTTGGACGGGGAAGAGCGTCTCCGCTCCGCCCGTTTTTTCTCACGGAGGTAGTTTGTGCACGGAAAAAAACGCTATGCTGGAAATTTTTTTGACAAATTTGGGGCTTACTCCACCGAGATGGACCGGCTGGTGGGGATGACACACACGTAGCTCTTCCCCCGTCCCAGGGCCAGCGGGGCGCCGTCCTCGGTGAAGTAGCGGAACTGGCTGTTTTCCCCGCCCTTCTCCCACGTGATGGGGATGATCTGCCCGCAGCAGGCAAACCAGCCGCTTCCGGAGCTCAGGTCCACCTTGACCCGGCCCGCGTCGTCCTGGACAACATAGGTGGTCTGGAGTACCAGCAGATTGGTCACCGCCACCTGACTGCTGTCGTTGCCGTCTATGTAAGGCTCGCCGTACTCCTCCACATTGTAGAGGCCGCTGAGAACGTCGTAGCGGAACACCCCGGTCTTATAGCTGGAGAAGGGGACGGTGACGACATCGGCAGGTTTGCCCCCTGCGGGGGCAAACCCATCGGTAAAGACCATCTCGTAGGCGTAGCCCTCGCTGTGCTCCTCCAGCTCCCGCTGGGCCAGCATGTCGGCGATGGCCTGGCCGGAGGTGAGCAGGGAGTGCTCAAAATCGTAGTGATGGCCGGCGATTCGATCCCGATCCCGCCAGAACATTCCGGCGTCCTTGCCGGAGTAGTAGCCCCGGACGCCGTCCACGGTGAACAGGCCCCTGCTGTCCTTGGTGTCGTAAAACTCCGGGCTGCCCCCGGCATGGATGAACACCGCGTCATGGCCCTGGGCGATCTCCCAGTAATACTGCCGGGCGGAACGCACCGAACCGATGAGGCCCAGCTGAGAGGGATCCTGGTACACCGCCAGCATCCGGGTGATGCCGCCCTCCGCCAGCAGTTCATAGATGATGTCCGCCTGGCCGTTGCCCTGCTGGGGCAGGGCGGTCTTCAGGTTGTTGAGCATTACCGCCGCCGGCCGTTTGCCCGACAAGTCCTCCTGACAGGGAAGGCCGGTGAGGGGGTGGTAAAAGGCGGGGGCGGGGCTGGGTGTGGGGAGGGGCGCCTTGCTCTCCGGCGGGGCGGCAGTGGGGGCGGGCGGCGTAGGCAGCACGGACGGCGCGGGCTCTTCGCTGTGACACCCGGTCAAAAACAGCAGGGATAGGGCAAAAAACAGGCAGATTGTACGCTTCATGGCGTTTCCTCCTCCAATCGCGCCCGCAGACGGGCGGGTGGGTACAGACATATTATAACAATTGTGTCGAAGTTTGTAAAGGAAGGACTGATTAAATTGGCAAAAGCGATTTGCGGGAAGGACAAGGCACTTGCCATTTTTGCCGGCGTCTGCTATAATATCGCCATCCTTATGTACATCATTTTTTGAAAAGGAGCTGTGAAGCTGTATCATGGACGCTTCTGTGCCCATATTCCGGCAGGTGCTGGAGCCCCTGGGGCTGGACGTGGCCCCGGCGGGGGAGTGCGGCTTTGAGGAGCTGGCGGCGGCCTACCGGGTCCGGCTTGAGCCGGGAAAGAGTCCCGTTTTGGTCCGAGGCATGACCACCATGGCCGAATGCCGCGCCGCTCTTTTGGCGGCTAAAAAACTGAACTGCGGCGGCCCCTGGGTGAGCTGGGCATGCGATGAGGACAGCCGGTCTCCCACCCGGGTGGACATGCTGGCCGCCCTGTTTGTCTGCGAGGGGATGGGGGCGGCGGCCTTCGGGGTGGAATGCCCGGAGGAGGCCGCCGGAGAGGTGCTGGGTGGCCTGGCTGCCTACGCTCGGATCCCCCTGTTCCAGACGCGGGGAGGGGAGCTGATCCCCTGGCCCTATGTGCCGGTTCCCCGGGACCCGGACGCCATCCCCTGCGCCACCGTCACCGACCCCTGCTTCATCCGCCGCACCATCGACGTGGGGGAGGAGCTGGAGTGCGGCCCCGACCTGTTGGAGGACATCATTGCCGCCGAGGACGACCCGGTGGGGGCGGTGAAGATCGCCATACAGTGCCAGGACGATGTGGACATATTCGCGCAGCACCAGTACGCCGTCCGCAAGGCGCTGTGCCTGTGGTCGGACGTGCCGGAGCTTCTGGAGGGCGCTCTGCGGGTGTACCAGGGCCGGGCGTTCTACGACGGCACGGGGGAGATTGGTCGGGCGGAGCTGGACCGTTTGTCTGAACTGTACGGACTTATTATTTTATAGGAAAGGAAAGATATCATTGGAGACCATCAAATACAGTCCCAAAGGGGTGTGCTCTCGGGGCATGGAAATTGACGTGGAGGGCGGCGTGATCCAGGCCGTCCGGGTGATGGGGGGCTGTTCCGGCAACCTCCAGGGCATCAGCTCCCTGCTGAGGGGGATGACCGTGGAGGAGGCCATTGCCCGGATGGAGGGCATCCGCTGCGGCATGAAGCCCACCTCCTGCCCGGACCAGCTGGCCCAGGCGCTGAAATCCGTTCGCGCTTAATGATAGTTACGCGAAGGAGGACAAGTCTATGATTTTTTCTTCTTTGAGGGCGGCCTCCGGCCCTGCCGTCTATCCCAGCGCCATCCGAAATGCGCTGAGCTGGATTTCAGAGCATGACGTGGCCCATATGGAGGCCGGTACTTATGAGCTCCAGGGGCAGGACCTGTATGTCATGATCCAGGATTTCACTACCCGGCCTGTCCAAGATTGCGATCCGGAGCGACACAACGACTATCTGGACATCCAGTATGTGGTGTCCGGGGTGGAGCGGATGGGCTATGCCCCTTACACCGGGGCGGAGGCGGTGCTGTCCGACCCGGAGGGCAGGGATGTCACCTTCTACCGGGACCTGAAGGGGGAGAGCTTTGTGGATGTGGGCCCTGGGGCCTACTGCGTGTTTTTCTCCAACGATATCCACCGTCCCGGCTGCGCCGCCGGGCAGCCGGGGCCCGTGCGCAAGGTCGTGGTGAAGATGAGGCAGTCCCTGCTGTGAAAGATTCCGTAAAAGTATGAACCATAGAAGGCCGTCCGTCTCCCGTTTGGAGGCGGGCGGCTTTTATGGAATATCTCTCCTGGGCTTCCAGCTATTGTGCCTTGCCGGATAGTTACAAAATGGTTACAATATGCTTACATACCACCCCAAGGAGTGACAGAATATGAAAATGAAACAGACCCTTTTGGGCATGGCCCTGGCCGCATCGCTGATGGCCCCCGCGACGGCGCTGGCGGTCCCCGCCTCGGCGGCGGACGTGCTGTCCGTCAACGGGCAGAATCTATGGAGCCAGTCCCAGGCCCACCTGGTGGAGGGAGGCACCACCTATGTGTCCCTGCGCACAGTGACCCAGGCCCTGGCCCCCAACGCGGATGTCACCTGGGAGGACGGCGTCGCCTGGGTCCGGGGGAATGGCCTCACCCTGTCCGCCCGACCCGGTGATCAATGGTTGATGGTAAATGACCGTGCGCTGTACATTCCCCACCAGGTGCGTCTGGAAAACGGCAGGACCATGGTTCCCGTCCGGGTGCTGGCCCAGGCCCTGGGCGGGACGGTGGATTGGAGCCAGACGGCGGGAGTGACCCTCACCCCGGGCAGCGGGAAACCGGCCCCGGCAAGCTATACGGAGGAGGACCTGTACTGGATGAGCCGCATTATCTCCGCCGAGAGCAGGGGGGAGCCCATGCTGGGCAAGCTGGCGGTGGGCACGGTGGTGCTCAACCGAGTGGCCAGCGGTGAGTTTCCCAATACCATCCACGATGTGATCTTCGACCGCAAATGGGGGGTGCAGTTTGCCCCGGTGGCCAACGGCAGCGTCTACATGGAGCCCACGGCGGAGAGTGTGCTGGCCGCCAAGCTGGTTCTGGACGGGGCCAGGGCGGCGGGGGACAGCCTGTACTTCCTGGCCCCTGAACTGACGGATAACCACTGGATTATGGAGAATCAGAGCTATGTCACCACAATTGGTTGTCATTGGTTCTATAAATGACAAGCTAAAATTTTCCAGTCCAACTTGGCCGGAAATTGTCAAAACTGTATAGTATGCACAATAGCTGAGCCTATTTTTTAATTAGGTTCAGCTATTTTGCTGACCTCAAAAGGTTGCAAAATGGTTTTGAATAAGTTACAATATGGTTACAATTTGAGAACAAATTGTAATAAGGAGAGATTTCATGAAAACACGAGCTACCAGCTTCCTGCTGGCTGCCCTCGCTGTCGTGAGCTTTGTCCTGCCTGCGCTGGCCGCCGATTTCGACGAACTGCCGGAAGAGACCCCAGCTAAGAGCGAAGAAATTGAGGAGGTACGCAATGCCGTCCTGCTGGACGGCGAGCCCGCTGGGTCCGTAGAATTCGAGATACTGGACGGCGTGTGCTACGTCACGGTGAGCTCCTTTGTGTCCATGATGGACACGGAGGCCATGGTGGAGGAGGAGAACGGGATTGTTTCCGTCAATACCACCACCGTCATCGAGGTTGTGCCCATGGAGTCCCTGGCCGAGGAGTCTGAGGCCGCCGCTGAGGCGGAGGAGGGCGCTGAGGCTGAGCAGGTCGTGGAGGCTGTCGGGAACGCCGCTAATGTGGTGACGGACGATCTGAGCCTCACCGCCGCCGCCGGAGGCGACTATGTGGTGGCCAACGGCCGATATCTCTATGCCCAGGACGGGCTGATCCAGCTCAATGGCCGGGTTGCGGCGCCTGTGCGTCTGCTGGCCCGGGTGTATAACCTGAACGTGGCCTACAACGCGGAAAACGATCTGGTGCTGCTCAGCCGTCAGGAGGGTGGAGAGCCCTACCTGGCTGACGCCAGCGCGGTGTATGATGGGGATACCCTTTATTGGCTGTCCCGCATCATCAACGCCGAGAGCGGCAACCAGCCCCTGGAGGGCAAAATCGCCGTGGGCAATGTGGTGATGAACCGGGTGAGAGACCCCAAGTTCCCTAATACGATCTACGATGTGCTGTTCCAGAAGAACCAGTTCAGCCCCGCCGCCAGCGGCTCCATATACCGCGAGCCCAACGAGGAGTCTGTGGTGGCCGCGATGCTGGTGATGGACGGCGCTCAGGTGATGCCTAACGCGCTGTTTTTCAACGCGGCGGGGGCCACCAGCAGCTACGCCGCCCGGAACCGCGCCTATGTAACCACCATCGGCGACCATGCGTTTTACAAGTAAGCAGGACAGGCAAACGACAAGCAAGCAGTGAGGACAACCCGCCGCGGCGCCCGTAAGGGCGGCCGCGGTATTTTTTACCCTGGGGGGGCCAGGCGGGAAAGCCGGGACATAAAAATTGACAAAATTGGGTCTCCTTGGTATAAATCAGCCCGAAAAGGCCAAAAATAGACGGCCTTTTTGTGAAAATTTTCAGAGAAAATGGTTGCTTTGATCTGAAAAAACGGGTATAATATTTGTGGAAAGATATACATATTCTGGGGGTGAAAGGTTTGTTCCAGATCGGAGATAAAGTGGTGCACCCCATGCACGGCGCGGGGGTTATTGATTCCATCGTGCAGCGCAGGGTGGCGGGCCAGGTTCAAGAGTATTATCAGCTCAAGCTGTCGGTGGGAAATATGGTAGTCATGGTGCCCACCGATAACACCGGGGAGATCGGTATGCGCCCCGTGGTGTCCGGCGCCAAGGCGGAGGAGCTCATGTCCGAGATGGAGGGCATTGAGGTGGACATGACGTCCAATTGGAACCGCCGGTACCGGGAGAACCTTGTGCGGCTGAAGAGCGGCGACCTGCTGGAGGTGGCCCGGGTGGTGAAGGGCCTGCGCCGCCGGGAGAGCCAGCGGGGGCTGTCCAACGGGGAGCGGAAAATGCTCCACACCGCGAAGCAGATCCTCATCTCCGAGCTGGTACTGGCCCAGAGCCTGCCCTACGAGACCGTGGAGAGCAGCATTGACACGGTTCTGAGCAATTGACGATGGATTGAGCTGAAAGCGAGAGGGGCCGTAAGGCTCCTTTTTGCGCAATATTGGGAGGATGTTTCCATGGGACTTTTCCGCAGACGAAAAAAAGAGGCCGGACCCAGCTGCTCTGTGGTGGTGGTGGCGGCGGGGTCGTCCACTCGGATGGGCTTTGACAAGGTATTGGCCGACGTGGGCGGCCTGCCCGTTATTGTGCGCTGCCTGAAAAGCTTTGAGGAGGCGCCCAGCGTCAGCGAGGTGGTGGTGGTCACCCGGACGGACCTGGTGCCGGAGGTGGCCCGGCTGTGCCAGGAATTTGGTCTGTCCAAAGTGGTGAAGGTGATCCGGGGCGGGGAGGACCGCACCCAGTCCGCCCGCTTGGGGACGCTGGAATGTGCCTCCAAGGCGAAGCTCATCGCCATCCATGACGGAGCCCGGCCCTTTGTCACCGTCCAGGTGATTGAGGACGCCGTGGCCCAGGCGGCGGCAAACGGCGCGGCGGCCCCCGCCGTGCCGGTGAAGGATACCATCAAGGCGGCCCATGACGGGCTGGTGGAGCGGACCCTGGACCGCTCAGAACTGTACGCGGTACAGACCCCCCAGGTGTTCGATGGAGATCTGATCCGGGCGGCGCTGCAAAAGGCGGTGGACGACGGGGTTTCGCTCACTGATGACTGCGCCGCCGTGGAGCGGCTGGGCATGAGGGTGGCGCTCACCCCCGGAGATGAGCGAAACATCAAGCTCACCACCCCCACCGACCTGCTCATCGGCGAGATTCTGTCCGAGGAGGTGCCGTCGCTGTGAGGATTGGGCACGGCTACGACGTTCACCGGCTGGTAGAGGGCCGGAGGCTGATTCTGGGCGGGGTGGAGATCCCGTTTGAAAAGGGCCTGCTGGGCCATTCCGACGCCGACGTGCTGGCCCATGCGGTGATGGACGCCCTGCTGGGGGCGGCGGCGCTGGGGGACATCGGCCAGCTGTTCCCGGACAGCGACCCCGCCTACAAGGGGGCGGACAGCCTGGCGCTTCTGCGCCGGGTGACGGCTGTGCTGGAGGAAAAGGGCTACAGGGTGGGCAACGTGGACGCCACGGTGCTGGCCCAGCGGCCCAAGCTGGCCCCCCATGTGGCGCTGATGCGGGAGCGGCTGGCATCCGCCATGGGAATTGATCCGGGCCAGGTGAGCGTCAAAGCCACCACCGAGGAGGGACTTGGCTTTACCGGGACGGGGGAGGGAATCGCCGCCCACGCGGTGGCGCTCATCGAAGGGCGAGGCACTTCTTTTCCTTGAAAGGAACAGAGGGAAAAAGAACTTTTAGACCGTTACGAAAGCGGGAAGGACAATAAAGTTATCTGCTTGGTGACGAAAACGAGAGAAACAAAAAAGAAAGAATTATAGAATTGTAATTTTGAGGCGATGCAAAACGGGTAGATTTTTGCATCGCCTCAAAAAATTGGGAATGGAATAGAGGAGAGTCTGAAAATTTCTTTTTCGCTTCCCTTTTTCTTTACAAAGAAAAAAGGAGGGACCCCGCCATCACCAACGCTCCGCTCAGGGCATATGATGCCTTTGAGAGGAGCGTTTTGACGTTCCTCAAGAAGTATGGGAAAGGAATGGTGGGCCGATGGTCTATTATCTTATCATCTGCCGCTCGCTCACCTATGCCCAGCGCACCGCCCAGGTGCTGGAGCGGGTGGGCATTCCCGGCTGGGTCCAGCGTGCGCCCAAGCTCATCTCCAAGGAGGGCTGCGGCTACTGCGTGCGTATCCCGGAGCGGCGGCTCACCGACGCGCTGACGGTGCTGCGGCGGGAGAGTATGTCCCCCAAGCAGGTGTTCCTCCAGACGGCGGAGGGGGAGTACAGTGAGGTGAAGTCATGATTTATCTGGACAGTGCGGCCACCACGCTGGAAAAGCCCGGGGCGGTGCCCCGGGCCGCCGCCTGGGCCATGACCCACCTGGCCAGCCCCGGCCGGGGAGGTCATGCCCCGGGAATGGCGGCGGCGGACTTGATGTATCGGATGCGGGAGCAGGCGGCGCGGCTGTTCCACATGGAGGACCCGGAGGGGGTGGTACTCACCTCCAACGCCACCCATGGGCTGAACATCGCCATCCGATCCCTGGTAAAGCCGGGGGGCACAGCCGTGATTTCCGGCTATGAGCACAACGCGGTCACCCGGCCCCTCTACGCCATCCCGGGGGTGAAGATCCGGGTGGCGTCCGGGCCGCTGTTCGACCCGGACGGAGTCTACGAGGCGTTTGAGCGGGAGATTACCCCCGAGGTGGATGCGGTGATCTGCAACCACGTGTCCAACGTGTTCGGCTTCATCCAGCCGGTGGACCGAATCGCCCAGCTGTGCCGGGAGCGGGGCGTTCCCCTTGTCGTGGACGCCTCCCAGTCCGCAGGAACGCTCCATGTGGACATGGAGGGCTGGGGGGCGGCGTTTATCGCCATGCCGGGCCATAAGGGGCTGTACGGCCCCCAGGGCACCGGCCTGCTGCTGTGCGGCGCTCAGGCCCAGCCCTTGCTCTACGGCGGCACGGGGAGCCTGTCCGCCCGGCAGGAGATGCCCGGCTTCCTCCCGGATCGGTTGGAGGCGGGCACCCACAACGTGTGCGGGGCGGCGGGCCTGCTGGAGGGAATGCGGTTTGTCAGCCGGACGGGCATTGCCCGCATCCACCGCCACGAGCAGGGACTGGCCCGCCGCCTAATGGACCGGCTGGAACGGATCCCCGGTATCACGGTGTTCCGGGGGAGCGAGAGCAGCCAGAGCGGACTGTGCTCCATTGTGGTGGAGGGCATGGACTGCGAAGAGGTGGGGGAAGCGCTGGCCAAACAGGGCATCGCGGTGCGGGCGGGTCTGCACTGCGCTCCGCTGGCCCACCGCTCGGCGGGCACCCAGGACACCGGCACCGTCCGATTCAGCTTTTCCGCCTTCAACCGCCCGGACCAGGCGGACAGAGCGGCAGCAGCCCTTCAAACGCTGGCGAAACGGACAAAATACTGAGCGAGAGGGCGCGGCATTGGCTGTGCCCTCTCACTTTAAGGAGATGTTGAGACTATCGGTCATGTTCCAGGGCCCCGGTGGCGGGGCCGTCCAGAAGCGACCCGTCGTCATCGAACCGGGAGCCGTGGCAGGGGCAGTCCCAGCTGTGCTCCTGGGGGTTGTACTTCAGGGCGCAGCCCATATGGGGGCACCGGGGCCGGGTAGGTGTGAGCAGGTTCAGGGCGCTCTCCCCGGCGTTGACGGCCAGCTGTGGATGGAGGATGGAGCGGGAAGGGAAGAAGGTTTGGCGGATGGGGCTGTCCCGGTTCAAAATCAGGTCGGCGATCAGGGAGGCGGCGGCCATGGAGGAGGTCATCCCCCACTTGTTGAAGCCCGTGACGGCGTACAGCCGGGGGAGCCTGGGGGAGTACAGACCCACATAGGGCACGCCGTCCAGGGTCATGCAGTCCTGGGCGGCCCAGCGGGCCACGGGCTTGGCTTCCGGGTAGTGGCGGCGGCCGAAGTTCTCCAGACCGGCCCAGCCCTCCCCCGGCCTGCCGGTGCGGTGCCCGCCGCCTCCCAGCAGCAGCATATTGCCATAATTGCGGAAGGACATGCCCTTGCCGCTGGCGTCCACATACATCCCCCCCAGATCCGGCCCGCCCTCTAGGGCCAGCACATAGGACCGGCTCTGATACAGCTTCAGCCAGTAGGCGCCGAACTTGTTCAAAAAGGGGAAGTGAGTGGCCACCACGATGTGGTCCGCCCGGATGATCCCGTGCTCTGTCACCGCCTGGCCAGTTTTGATCTCCAGCACCCGGGTGTGCTCGAAAATGGGCAGGTGCTCCGCGATGGCGGCGGCAAACTTCAGCGGGTGGAATTGAGCCTGATGGTCAAAGCGCACTGCCCCTGCCACAGGGAGTGGAAGGGGAATCTCCTTTACAAGGGAGGCGGGGTGCCCCAGCCGCTCCAGAGCGGATAGCTCCAGCTCCAGTTCCCTTCGGCTGTTCAGGGAATAGACGAAATTGGAGGTTTCCTCAAAGTCACAGGGGATGTCCTGGCAGAGGGCCCGCAACTTGTCCAGCGCGGCCAGATTGGCCTCCAGGCAGGCCCTGGCCCGTTCTGGGCCGAACCTCCTTAACAGCTTTTGATACACCAGACCGTGCTGGGCCGTGAGCTTGGCGGTGGTATTTTTGGTGGTCCCGCCGCAGATTCGCCCGGCCTCCGCCACTACGCACCGCAGGCCGGCCCGGGTCAGCTCGTGGGCGCACAGCAGGCCCGCCAGACCGCCGCCGACCACCAGCGCGTCGGCTCGGATGTCCTTTCGCAGGGGTTCAAATTCCGGCAGTTGGGCGGTCTTTTCCCAGATAGACGGCATAACGCATCACCTCTTTGGGGTAGTATGCGTGATTTTGGAGGGGAATATGAGCAAAAGAGGGCCGCACATGCGGCCCTCTTGGCGTCAGTCTGCTTTTTTCCTGAAAATAATGAATTTGCTCAGCACATAGTTGACGACAACCACCACCACGTTGGCGCACAGCTTGACAACGGCGTCGTTGTAGTGGAGCTTGTCCACAAACAGCCACAGGATGCCCATCTCCAGCCCCAGGGAGAAGAGCCGGGAGGCCACCATCTGCCACAGCTCCCGCAGGGCCACCCGCCAGGCCCAGTCCCTGGACTGGAACACGAACAGCTTGTTGACGAAGTAGGCGAACAGCACGCTGACCGTCCAGGCAATGACGTTGCTGGTGAGGTAGTAGACGTGGAAGCCCTTGGTGAGCAGGAGGTAGGTCACATAGTTGACGGCGGTGGTCATGACGCCCCAGAACACATAGCTGATCAGCTCCCGGTGCTTTCGGAGCAGGGCGCGGATGGTATCTATCATAGGGCCATGCGGTAGACGGCGGCCATGTCCGCCTCATACATCACCTTGGCGGTGCCCTTTTTGCCCCCGGCCCCCTTGGCGCAGGAGGCGGCCATGGCCAGAATCTGCTCCTCGGAGGGCTCCACCCCCAGCTCCCTCAGGGTGACGGGCATGTGGATGGAGCGGAAGAAGTCCTCCAAAGCGGCGATGCCCTTGAGTGCGGTGTCCTCATCGGACGTGCCCTCCACCTGCATCACATTCCGGGCGAATTTGACGAACCGGGGCAGGCAGTTTTGGTACACGTACCGGGCCCAGCTGGGCCACACGGCGGACAGCCCCGCGCCGTGGGTCACGTCGAACATGCCGCCCAGTTCGTGCTCCATGCCGTGGGAGACGAAGTCCATGCCGTCCGCCCCCAGGCCGGTGAGGTCGTTGTGGGACAGGGAGCTGGCCCACATCACCTCCGCCCGGGCGTCGTAGTTGGCGGGATCGTCCCGGAGGATGAGGGCGCTTTTCAGCACCGTGCGCATGAGGCCTTCGGCGATCTGGTCGGTGAGCTCCATATTGCCCCCTTGGGTGAAGTAGCGCTCCAAGGTGTGCATGAGGATGTCGGTGCACCCCGCCGCCGTCTGGTAGGGGGGCAGGGAAATGGTGAGCTCGGGGTTCATGATGGCCAGCTTGAGGCGGCACAGGTTGTTGCGGTAGCCCCGCTTTTCCCCTGTGTCCTCGTTGGTGATGACGCTGCTGTTGCTCATCTCACTGCCCGCCGCGGCAATGGTGAGCACGCAGGCCACGGGCAGGCAGGCCTTGGGGGTACGCTTACGGTCATAGATCTCCCACACGTCGTGGTCCGGCTCCGCCACGGCGTAGCCGATGGCCTTGGAGGAGTCGATGACCGAGCCGCCGCCCACCGCCAGGATCAGTTCCGCGCCGAACTCCCGGGCCAGCTTGGCCCCCTCCCGGACCTTGGACAGACGGGGGTTGGGCACCACGCCTCCCAGGGAGGTGTGGGCGATGCCCGCCTCGTCCAGGGAGGCGGCCACCCGGTCCAGCAGGCCGGATTTTACCGCGCTCCCCCCGCCGTAATGGATGAGCACCCGGCTGATGCCCAATTCCTTGAGAAGCTGGCCGGTGCGAGCCTCCGTCCCCCGGCCGAAGACCACCCGCGTGGGCGCATAGTATTCAAAGTTAAACATGAGAACGCCTCCTGTGGGGCAGCGCGCCCCTGATTTGGTATAAATATCATTATAAACAATTTCCTGCCGTTGGCAAGTCCTTTTTGCGGGAAGGGGAGGATGGGAGCCGGTTTTCAGCGCGGGGCATTTTTGACGTGACTTTTTCAGTTGTCTGTGGTATATTAAAAAAGAGGCAGAGAGGCGGTGGTGTGTCGTGAAGATTCTGGTCATTGACGCCCAGGGGGGCGGCGTGGGAAGGCAGCTGGTGGCCGCCATCAAAAAGGCGTTTCCCGAGGATCTGGTGACGGCGGTGGGCACCAACAGCCTGGCTACCTCCGCCATGCTGAAGGCGGGTGCGGACCGGGCGGCCACCGGGGAGAACGCGGCGGTGGTGAACTGCCGGACGGCGGATGTGATCGTGGCCCCCATCGGCGCGGTCATCGCCGACGCCATGCTGGGGGAGATCACACCGGCCATGGCGCTGGCGGCGGGGCAGAGCCCGGCCAAGCGCGTCCTCCTGCCCATCGCCCACTGCGACAATATGGTGGTGGGGGTGAAGGAGCTGGGCATGGGCCAGCTGGTCCAAGAGGCTGTGGAGCGCCTTCGGGGGATAAAGGAAAGTTGTAAGCGATAAAGCAAAATAGCTTTACATATACTGTGATAAAAGGAGAGATGAGCAATGAGCAAGCCTGTTCTGGTCATCATGGCCGCGGGCATGGGCAGCCGGTACGGCGGCCTGAAGCAGCTGGACCCGGTGGGGGGGCACGATCAGGTGATCCTGGATTACTCCATGTTCGACGCCCGCCGGGCCGGATTTGAGACGGTGGTGTTCGTCATCAAAAAGGAGATCGAGGAGGAGTTCAAGGCCCGGGTGGGCCGCCGGGTGGAGGGGCACATGGACGTGAAGTATGTCTTCCAGGCCATGGACGACTTGCCGGAGGGCTACGCCGTCCCCGAGGGGCGGGCCAAGCCCTGGGGCACCGCCCAGGCAGCGCTGGCGGCCCGGCATGTGGTGGACGGCCCCTTTGCCATCATCAACGCCGACGACTACTATGGACCGGCGGCCTACCGGGAGATATACGATTTTCTTGCCAGCCGCCAGGACGGCGAACGCTACGCCTACGCCATGGTGGGTTATCGGGTGAAGAACACCGTGACGGAGCACGGCTCCGTGGCCCGGGGGGTGTGCGATGTGGACCAGAAGGGCACCCTCATCGACATCCACGAGCGCACCACCATCGAGAAGGACGGGGACAACGCCCGCTACACCGAGGACGGCGGGCAGAGCTGGACCGCCCTGCCCGGGGATACCCTGGTGTCCATGAACATGTGGGGCTTTACCCGCAGCTTTTTGGACGAGGCAGAGGCCCGGTTCCCAGCCTTTCTGGACAAGGCGCTGGTGGAAAACCCGCTGAAGGGGGAATACTTCCTGCCCAGCGTGGTGGACCAGCTCATCCGTGAGGGCCGGGCGGAGGTCCAGGTGCTGCCTAGCGAGGACAAGTGGTACGGCGTCACTTACCGGGAGGACAAGCCCACCGTCACCGCCGCCATCGCGGCCATGACGGAGGCGGGGCTGTACCCGGAGGAGCTGTGGCCGGCGGGCTGAGAGGAGCGGACCATGAGAGTTGAACTGAGACGGGGAGAATATACCGCCGCTGTGGACACTCTGGGCGGCGAGCTGGTGTCCTTCCAGGATGCCCGGGGTGTGGAGTACATATGGCAGGGGGACGCCAAGTCCTGGCCGGGGCAGAACCCCAACCTGTTTCCCATTGTGGGCGCACTGAAGGACGACACGGTGCTGGTGGAGGGCAGGCCTTTCCACATGGCCCGCCACGGTTTCGCCCGCCGGAGCGAGTTCAGCCTGGCGGAGCGGAGTGAGGACTGCGCCGTGTTGGAGCTGCGGCAGTCCCAGGAGACGCTGGAGCGCTACCCCTTTGACTTTGTGCTCCGGGTCCGGCACCAGCTGGTGGACAACGGATTTTTGACTGAGTTTGAGGTGCGCAACCCCGGGGACAAGGATCTTTTGTTCTGCGTGGGCGGGCACACTGGGATCAACTGTCCCTTGGAAGCTGGAAAGCGGTTTGAAGATTACAGCCTGGTGTTTGACGAGGCGGAAAGCTGCAAGGCTCTGATTCCCACCGATCAAGGGCTGCTACGGGCCGGACGGTTTGGGCCGGGGCTGGAGGACACGGATACCATTGCCCTGGACCACGGGGTCTTCGACCAGGTGGATACCCTAATCTTTGAGGGCCTGCGCTCCAAGGGAGTCACCCTCCGCCACAAGGACGGAGGGCGGGAGGTCCATATGGACTTTGGGGCGTTCCCCATGGTCGCCTTCTGGACCATGCCCCACGCCTCCGCCCCCTATATCTGCCTGGAGCCCTGGCAGGGCTGTGCCGCCTGGGAGGGGGACGACGGCGAGTTTGCAGGGAAGCGCCATGTTGTCCGGCTGGCCCCCGGCGGGGAAAAAAGGCTGGCCTACACGGTGACCCTTCGGTAAACAAACCTTCCCTTTGGCCGGAGGGAAAAGCTCCCGGATGGGCCGGGACAAGGCCGCGCTGCCCTTTCAGGGCTTGACGCTGCTGGACTGGCAGATTCAAAGGCTGCGAAGCCTGGGCGTGGAGGATATCATGCTCTCCGGGTCCTGCCGGGAGATAGCGGGTATCCGGGTGGTGCGGGACGAGTTCCCGGGACGGGGACCTCTGAGCGGTCTCCACGTCTGTATGAAGGCGGCGGCGCGCCCCAGCTGCCTGGTGCTCAGCGTAGACGTGCCGCTGGCGCCGCTCCCGGCGCTGGCGGAGCTGGTTCGGGTCCACCGGGCAACTGGGGGAAAGGTGACCCTTCTGCGCCACGGGGACAAATGGGAGCCGCTGATGGGTGTCTACCAAAGTGAGCTGTTCCGCGACGCCGAGCGAATTTTGCAGGAGAAAAATACCGCTGTCCGGCGGCTGCTGGATGAGACGGGCTTCCAGGTGGTGGATTGGCCCCACGACGAGGGGCTGTTCCTTAGAACCCGTATTCACAAGAGGGAAAAACAGTGGTAAAATAGGGTACATGGAAGAAAAAGAACGAGAGTCGTATCCCAGCGACTTGACAGATGAGCAGTGGGAAGAAATTGCCCCACTCTATACAGGGATGCGCAGCTGCACGTGGAGCAAACGGGAATTGACGGATGCAGTACTGTATTTGGTGGATTCAGGGTGTAAATGGAGACAGTTGCCCCACGATTTTCCGCCGTATTCAACAGTACACAGTTTTTATCGCCGCGCTCGGATCAGCGGGCTGTGGGATAAAATTCTGGAGCATCTTGTAAAAAAGACGCGAACAAATGCCGGACGTGAGGAGAGTCCACGCTACGCGATCATTGATTCCCAGAGTGTGAAAACGGTAGCAGCCAGCGAAGAACGTGGAATTGATGGAGGAAAAAAACGAAAGGCAGAAAGCGGCACATCGTAGTGGATGTGCTGGGCTGTTTATTGTCTGTTGTGGTTCATGCTGCCAATATTCATGACACAATAGGTGGAATATCTACCGCTAAACGAGCGTATGAGCGGTATCCGTCTATTCAGAAGTTCTGTGCAGACGCAGGATATCGGGGCACTTTTGTTTCTGATTTGAAGGAGCAGCTTGATCTTAATGTTGATATTTCAGAGAAAATCAAGCCCCATCAATGGGAAATACTCCCTTGGCGATGGGTGGTGGAACGCACCCTCTCTTGGCTCAATCATTCCAGACGGCTCAGCAAAGATTATGAAATCTCCGTTTCCTCTGCTGAGGCTATGGTCAAAATTTCTCATCTCCACACGTTGATCAAACGCTTATGAATACAGATTCTTAACTGCAACAGCCTGGAGGACTATGAGCGCCTTTGCCGGCTGGCCGGGCAGATTGTTGAATGAGAAAGAGCTGGTCCCGATTGGGGACCAGCTCTTTGTATGCCGGGGACTTATTTACGCTCAATACGCAGGGCCATGATGAGGAAGTTCAGTAGCACATAGCCCACAATCATGGTAGTGATATAGGTCTGGATGCCTCTCAGCTGGGCCAGGGCCCCGGACAGGGCCTCATTGCTCCCGGCGAAGTAGGCGCTCACCTTGTTGGTAGCCACGATGCCAATGCACATGGGGAAGGTCAGTCCCGCAAAGCCGGGCGAGAAGGGGAATGCGAAGAACTTAGGCAGCTTGATGAGGATGAAAGCCAAGGAGGCCAGCACGCACAGGTACAGGATATACAGCAGGATACGGTTGGGTTCCTTTACCAGATTCAGGTAGCTGACCACGCACAGGCTGCAGGGGGCTAGCAGCACCGCCATGGTGTGGTATACCGGCGCTTTCACCTCCACGGTGATGAGGCGGTAAAGCATAAAGGGGATGATGACAAAGTACACGCAGATGCCATAGACCAGCACCACATTGAGCACCGGGGTGATGCCCATGCCCGCGCCGATGACGCAGCTGACCATGATGCCGTTGTAGGTGACGAACCAGCTGGGCACAAAGGTGTTGATATCCCGTTTGCGGATGACGTTGCGGTAGGTGAACACCAGGATGTGGACCGCGTGGACGGCCACGGCGATGAGGAGCAGCACCCGGCCCAGCGCCGGGACCCAGGTGTAATAGTAATTGCTCAAGATCATGAGCACCATGGTGAAGCCCGCGTACAGGCTGTACGGCACCACCGTCTCATACTCCTTTTTGCAGGTACCGGGGAAGCGGATGATTTTCACGATGTACAGCAGCAGGATGATGGTCCCTGCCCACATGGTGATGTGCCGCACCCAGGGGAAGCCCATCTCATTGTAGACGTTGCTCAGGGTGAGCGCTCCCACGAATGTGGGCAGGACAGGGACAGGCATTCGCTCTAAACGTTCCATGAAGGCCTCCTTTTCTCTCTTTGGGGGGTTATTCGTCGTAGTAAAACTCAAAATTGTCGTTCATGTGGAAAAAGTCGGAATAGTCGATGTCAAACACCGGCTTCTTCACCTTGGACACGTCGATCTTATGGGCGATGAGCTGCTGCAAAATGCCGCCGTAGGCCAGATCACCCTGGAGGATGGCCCCCACGATCTTTCCATGCCTGTGGACGATTTTCTTGTAGGAGTTTTTGTCCTCCCGGACCTCCACCGTCAGCTCGGGGCCGTCCCCGTTTACGTCTCCCAGGGACATGGAGGGGATGCCCAGGAAGTTCATGGTGGACTTGCTGGCAAAAAAGTCGGTGAGCTTCCGCTCCACCCCCGCCATATTGCTGGCGGCGATGATGCCCTGCTTCACGGCGGCGGGCCAGATGGGACTGGCGCCCGACACGTCCCCCGCGCCGTAGATGTCCGGGTCGCTGGTCCGGCCGGAAGCGTCGTACACCAGACCGAAGCGGCTCAGCTCCAGGCCGGAGCCCTCCAAAAATTCTACGTTGGCCCGCACACCCGCCGTAACCACCACATAGTCGCAGTGCAGGGTCCTGCCATCGGTGAGGGTAACCTCCGTAATCATGCCGCTTTCGTCCAGCACCGCCTTGGCGACACCCACGCCGTAATACTGGGCTACGCCCTCCTTTTCAAAAGCATCCTGGTAGGTCTTTGCAGCCCGTTCGTCCAACTGTTTGGACAGCAGCCAGCCCGCCATCTCCACCAGGGTGACCTTCACTCCCAGCTCTAAAAAGCCGCAGGCGCAGTCCAGGCCCACCAGTCCGGCCCCCATGACCACAATGTGTTTGGCGGTCTTGGCCGCCTCCTTGAGCACCTCGATATCGCCGATGTTGCGAAAGCCGATGACGTTTTGGGCCTTGTTCAAATTCTCCACCGGCGGAATCCAGGTGTGGGAGCCGGTGGAGATCAGCAGCTTGTCATAGCCTACACGCTCTCCGTTATCCAGCGCCACCGTTTTTTCCGCCCGGTCCAGCCCCACGCAGGCGCGGCCCTTTTTCCAGTCCACCCGGTAGAGGTCTGCAAAATCTTTCTCCGCGAAGCACAGCCGCTCCAGGTCCCGCTGTTTTCCCAGATACTGGTGGAGGATGCAGCGGGAGTAGATGGCCTCATCCTGGGAGACGAGCACGATATCCGCGCCCTGGTCCAGCCTGCGCAGCTCCCGCACAGCGTTGATTCCCGCCGCCGACGAACCCAGCACCACGTACCTCATCGGGACTGTCAACGCCGATATGAAATTCTTGTTGAGGATAGCCAATGGAGAGGCGTTCTGATATAGCTTGCGGTCTCAAGAGCGGCCAGGCCGCTGCCCGGTCACTCCACCGTGACGCTTTTGGCCAGATTCCTGGGCTTATCCACGTCCAGCCCCCGGGCCACGCTGGTGTAATATCCCAGCAGCTGTAGGGGAACCACCGCCAGCAGCCCAGTGAAGCAGGGGGCGGTTTTGGGGATGTAGACGGTGAAGTCCGCCGTGTCCTCCACGTTGTAATGGCCGTAGCAGGTAAGCCCCATGAGGTACGCTCCCCGAGCCTTGCACTCCGCCATATTGCTCACCGTCTTCTCGTACAGCTCGCTCTGGGTGAGCACGCCGATGACCAGGGTGTTGTCCTCCACCAGGCTGATGGTGCCGTGCTTGAGCTCCCCCGCGGCGTAGGCCTCGCTGTGGATGTAGCTGATCTCCTTCATTTTCAGGCTGCCCTCCAGGCTGACGGCGTAATCGGCGCCCCGTCCCAGGAAAAAAATGTCCCGGGCGTTGGCGAATTTGGCGGCGAACCACTGGATGCGGCCCTTGTCCTCCAGCACCCGAGCGATCTTGTCCGGCAGGGCGGCCAGCTCCCCGATATAGTCCGCGTACGTGTCCTCCGAAATCTTGCCCCGGGCCAAGGCTAGCTGTACCGCCAGGGCGTACATGGCCATGAGCTGTGCGCTGTAGGCCTTGGTGGTTGCCACGGCGATCTCCGGCCCCGCCAGGGTGTAGAGTACGTTGTCCGCCTCCCGGGCGATGGTGGAGCCCACCACATTTACCACGGCCAGCGTCCTGACGCCCCGCTGTTTCGCCTCCCGCAGGGCGGCCAGGCTGTCCGCCGTCTCGCCGGATTGGGAGATGACGATGACCAGGGCGTCCCGGTCCAGCAGCAGCTTCCGATAGCGGAACTCCGAGGCCAGCTCCACCCGGGTGGGGACCTCCGCCAGCTCCTCAATGATATATTGGGCGGCCATCCCCACGTGCCAGGCGGAGCCGCAGGCCGCGATATGGATGGATGAGACGGACTGAAGGGCCTCCTCCGTCAGTCCCGCTGCGGACAGGTCGATCCGCCCGTCCGTCAGCACGCTGTTCAAGGTATCCCGCACCGCCGTGGGCTGCTCATGGATTTCCTTGAGCATGAAGTGTTGGTAGCCTCCCTTTTCCGCCGCCTCCGCGTCCCAGGTGATCTCTGTGAGGGGAAGCTCCACCTCGTCACCGTTGAGGTCGTAAAAATGGGCCTCGCCGGGGCTGAGCCGGGCCGCCTGCTGGTTGCCGACGTAGTACACGCTCCGGGTATACTTGAGGATGGCGGGCACGTCGGAGGCCAGGTAGGTCTCTCCGTCCGCCGCGCCGATGATCATGGGGGAGTCCTTCCGGGCGGCGAAAATCTCCCCCGGGCAGTCCTTGAACATCAGAGCCAGGGCGTAGGAGCCCCGTATGCGCACCATGGTCCGGGTGATGGCGTCCACCGGGCCCAGTTTGTACTTATTGTAATAGTAGTCCACCAGCTTGATCACGATCTCGGTATCGGTGTCCGAGTAGAAGGTATACCCGTGGCGGGCCAGCTTGGCCTTCAGCTCGACGCAGTTCTCGATGATCCCGTTGTGTATGCCCACCACGCCGGACTCCACCGCGCCGGAGCCGGAGCCCGTGCAGTTGCCGCTGACATGAGGGTGGGCGTTGGTCTGGCTGGGCGCACCGTGGGTGGCCCAGCGGGTGTGGCCGATGCCGCAGCAGCCCGCCAGCGCTTTCCCTCCGTCGGTCTTCTCGGCCAGATTGCGCAGCTTGCCCACGGCCTTTACCACCTGAGCCAGATTTTTGCCGTCCCGGACGGCCAGTCCCGCCGAGTCATAGCCTCGGTACTCCAGTTTGGACAGCCCGTCCAGTAAAATGGGGGCGGCCTGCCGCAGCCCCGTGAATCCCACAATCCCGCACATGATATTGTCCTCCTTGCCCATGGGTAATTTTGCTCTATTATATGCCCGCCGCAAGCTCCTGTCAAATAGTTTACACAGAGAAATTGCAAGTAGTTAATATATAACTTGCATAAAATAGGGGGCCTTATGGGGATAATCCTTGTAATATGAATTAAAAAATTAGAACATTGCAAAAATGACCTTGACTTTTCCGCTTTAACCGGCTATACTGACCGTAGCTTAGGCGTGAACAACGGCGTTCCGACCCGGGAGGGGGAGGAGCGCCGCTTTCCATTTTTATGAGAAACAGAAAGGGGATTCATTATGGGCTACAGCAGAGAGGATATCATCCGCACGGTGAAGGAGGAAGACGTGAAGTTCATCCGCATGCAGTTCACCGACATCTTTGGTCAGCTGAAAAACGTGGCCATCACCGCCTCCCAGATCGAGAAGGCGGTGGACAACCAGATTATGATCGACGGCTCCTCCATTGAAGGGTTCGTCCGCATCAACGAGTCCGACCAGTATCTCTGGCCCGACCTGGACAGCTTTGTCATTTTCCCCTGGCGTCCCCAGCACGGCAAGGTGGCCCGGCTCATCTGCGACGTGCACAACCCCGACGGAACCCCCTTTGTGGGCGATCCCCGGGGTGTGCTGGAGCGGGTGCTGGAGAAGGCCCGGGCCATGGGCTACGACACCTTCAACGTGGGCCCCGAGGCGGAGTTCTTCCTGTTCCAGACCGACGAGGAGGGCAAGCCCACCACCCGCACCAACGACGAGGCGGGGTATTTCGACCTGGGCCCCCTGGACCACGGGGAGTCCACCCGGCGGGAGATCTGCCTGGCCCTGGAGGAGATGGGATATGAGATCGAGGCCAGCCACCATGAGGTGGCCCAGGGCCAGCATGAGATCGACTTCAAATACGCTGACGCGCTCCAATGCGCCGACAAGATCATGACCTTCAAGCTGGCGGTGAAGACCTTGGCCCAGAAAAACGGCCTCCACGCCACCTTCATGCCCAAGCCCATCTTTGGTATCAACGGCTCCGGGATGCACACCAATATGTCTCTGTTCCGGGACGGGAAGAACGTGTTCTTCGACGAGAACGGTCCAAAGGGACTGTCCAAGGAGGCGTATTCCTTCATCGCCGGTATTCTGGCCCACATGAAGGGAATGGCCGCCGTCACCAATCCCCTGGTCAACTCCTATAAGCGTCTGGTCCCCGGTTATGAGGCCCCCTGCTATTTGGCTTGGTCTGCCTCTAACCGCTCAGCCCTTATCCGCATCCCCGCCGCCCGGGGTCAGGCCACCCGGGTGGAGCTGCGCTGCCCCGACCCGGCCTGCAACCCCTATTTGTCCCTGGCGGTCTGTCTGGCCGCAGGACTGGACGGCATTGAAAAGGGGATGACCCCGCCGGCGGAGATCACCGAGAACATCTTTGCTATGACTCCGGCCGTCCGAAAGCGCCGGGGCATCGAGGCCCTGCCCGGCTCTTTGGAGGAGGCCCTGGTGGCCATGAAGAAGGATAAGCTGGTGATGGACACCCTGGGCCAACACGTCAGTTCCCAGTACATTGCGGGCAAAGAGGCGGAGTGGGACGAGTACCGCACCCGTGTGTCCAGTTGGGAACGGGACAAGTACATGATGAACTACTGAGAAAAAGTTCTTGCGGAGAGTGGGTGAACGGCCATGCGTCAAGTCATCGTGGCCTTTGAGCGCCAGTCCAACTGCGACCGCCTTCGGGAGGCGCTGGAGAGCACCGGGGAGTTTACTTGCCTGACCTGCCGCAGCGCCGCTCAAGTGAAGCGGACGGTGGGCAAGCTGCGGCTGGATCTGGTGGTGTGCGGCTTCAAGCTGGCGGATGAGAGCTGTGAGGCGCTGTACGGAGACCTGCCCCAGCGCTGCGCCATGCTGATGGTGGCGCCCCAGGACCGGCTGGACCTGTGCGCGGCTTCGGGAATCTTCCGGCTTCCCACTCCGGTGGGCCGGGCAGAGCTGCTGGCCTCGGTGCGCCTGTTGGCCCAGCTTGCCCAGGCCAGGGAGGCGCCCCTCCAGCGCTCGGAGCTGGAGCGGGAGCTGGTGGAGCAGGCCAAGACGGCGCTGATGGTCCAGAACGGCATGACGGAGGAGCAGGCCCACCGCTTTCTTCAGAAGCGGAGCATGGACCGGGGCGCCCGGATGGCGGCAACCGCGCGGCAGGTGCTGGATGAGATGAAACCGGGCAGAGACGCCTGACGGAGAGGGACGGCGGCGCTTGTGCCGCCGTCCCTTCGTTCTATGTAAAAAATAGCTCTCCCCGCCCCACGGAGAGAGCGGGAAAGAGAGGCTTTGACCATGAGGCAGACTGAAACGCGGCCCGCCGCCCCGCTGTACAACCCCCAATTTGAGCACGACGCCTGCGGCATCGGGGCGGTGGTGGATATCAAGGGCCGGAAGAGCCACCAGACGGTGGACGACGCGCTGAAAATTGTGGAAAAGCTGGAGCACCGGGCGGGCAAGGACGCCGAGGGCAAAACCGGCGACGGCGTGGGCATTCTGCTCCAGATATCCCATCGTTTTTTTGCCAGGGAGGGGGAGCGGTGGGGCCTGTCCCTGGGTGGGGAGCGGGACTACGGTGTGGGGATGTTTTTCTTCCCTCAGGACACCCTGCGCCGGGGCCAAGCCATGAAAATGTTTGCGCTGATTGTGGAAAAGGAGGGCATGGAATTCCTGGGCTGGCGGGAGGTGCCGGTGCGCCCCCAGGTGCTGGGCCAGAAGGCGCTGGACAAAATGCCCCGCATTGTCCAGGGCTTTGTCCGCCGTCCGGCGGATGCCGCCCGGGGCCTGGAGTTTGACCGAAAGCTGTATCTCGTCCGCAGGGAGTTCGAGCAGTCCAGCGCAGACACCTACGTGGCCTCTCTGTCCAGCCGGACCATCGTGTACAAAGGGATGTTCCTGGTGGGCCAGCTGCGGCAGTTCTACCCCGACCTCCAGGACCAGGACTATATGTCGGCCATCGCCCTGGTCCACTCCCGATTCTCTACCAACACCAATCCCTCCTGGGAGCGGGCCCACCCCAACCGCTTTATCCTCCACAACGGGGAGATCAACACCATCCGGGGCAACGCGGACCGAATGCTGGCCCGGGAGGAGACCATGCGTTCCCCGGTATGGGAGGGAGACATGGACAAGGTGTTCCCGGTGGTGGACGCGGGCGGCTCGGACTCCGCCATGCTGGACAACACCCTGGAATTTCTGGTGATGAGCGGCATGGAGCTGCCCCTTGCGGTAATGGTGTGCGTTCCGGAAGCGTGGCGGAACGATCCATCCCTGTCCCGCGCCCGACGGGACCTGTACCAGTATTACGCCGCCATGATGGAGCCCTGGGACGGCCCGGCGGCCATCCTGTTCTCCGACGGCGACCAGGTGGGGGCGGTGCTGGACCGCAACGGCCTGCGCCCCGCCCGGTACTATGTCACCGACGGCGGCAGGCTGATCCTGTCCTCCGAGGTGGGGGTGCTGGATGTGGATCCCGCCCACGTGGTGGAAAAGTCCCGGATGGAGCCGGGGAAAATGCTGCTGGTGGACACGGTCCAGGGCCGGATTGTCGGCGACGACGAGCTCAAGGAGGGCTACGCCGCCCGCAACCCTTATGGCGAGTGGCTGGACCAAAACCTGCTCCAGCTGCGGGATCTGCCCATCCCCAACCACCGGGTGGAAACCTACTCCCCCCAGCGCCGGGCCCAGGCGCAAAAGGCCTTTGGCTACACCTGGGAGGACGTGAAGGACGCCATTCTGCCCATGGCCCGCACGGGGCCGGAGCCCACCGCCGCCATGGGGGCGGACATCCCTCTGGCGGTGCTGGACCGCCGGGACCGGCCCCTGTTCGACTACTTCCGCCAGCTCTTCGCCCAGGTGACCAACCCGCCCATCGACGCCATCCGGGAGGAGATCGTCACCGACACCACCGTCTACGTGGGTGACGACGGCAACCTGCTGGAGGAGCGGGGGTCAAACTGCCGGGTGCTCCAGATCCACAACCCCATTCTCACCTCGGTGGACCTGATGAAGATCAAATATATGGACCGTCCCGGCTTTCGCGTGGAGACGGTGTCTCTGCTCTACTTCAAGAGCATGCCCCTGAGGCGGGCGCTGGATCAGCTGAAGATCGCCGCCGACCGGGCATACCGCAGCGGGGCCAACATCCTCATCCTGTCTGACCGGGGGGTGGACGAGAACCATGCGGCCATCCCGTCCCTGTTGGCGGTGTCCGCCCTGGAGCAGCACCTGGTCCGCACCCGCAAGCGCACGGCGGTGTCGGTGATTTTGGAGTCCGCCGAGCCCAGGGACGTCCACCATTTCGCCGCCTTGCTTGGCTACGGGGCCCGGGCCGTCAACCCCTATCTGGCCCAGGAGACCATCGGACAGCTCATCGACGAGGGGATGCTGGACAAGGAGTTCGGCGCGGCGGTGGACGACTACAATCAGGCCATCTTAAAGGGGATCGTGAAAATTGCCTCCAAGATGGGCATATCCACCCTCCAGTCCTATCAGTCCGCCCAGATCTTCGAGGCGGTGGGCGTCGCCAAGGATGTAGTGGACGAGTATTTCACCAACACTGTCTCCCGGGTGGGAGGCGTCGGGCTGGAAGAGATCGAACAGATGGTGGATCGGAACCACTCCAGGGCTTTCGACCCCCTGGGGCTGGAAGTGGACCTCACCCTGGACTCGGCGGGGACCCACAAGGCCCGGGCGGGGCAGGAGGACCACATGTACAGTCCACAGGCCATTCACCTCTTGCAGCAGGCGGCGCGGACGGGGGACTATGGTCTGTTCAAGCGGTACTCCGCCCTGGTGGACGACGAGAACGCCCCACATACCCTCCGGGGGCTGATGGAGATGAAGTATCTGGATCAGCCCATCCCCATTGACGAGGTGGAGGGGGTGGACTCCATCGTGAAGCGGTTTAAGACCGGGGCCATGAGCTACGGCTCCATTTCCCAGGAGGCCCACGAGTGCCTGGCTCAGGCCATGAACCTGCTGGGGGGCAGGTCCAACTCCGGCGAGGGAGGCGAGCGGCCGGAGCGGCTGAGATCCGACCGATGCTCCGCCATCAAGCAGGTGGCCTCCGGGCGGTTCGGCGTCACCAGCGAGTACCTGGTGAGCGCCCAGGAGATCCAGATCAAAATGGCCCAGGGGGCCAAGCCGGGGGAGGGCGGCCATCTGCCGGGAAAGAAGGTGTACCCCTGGATCGCCAAGACCCGGTACTCCACCCCCGGGGTGGCCCTTATCTCCCCGCCGCCCCACCACGACATTTACTCCATCGAAGACCTGGCCCAGCTGATCTTCGACCTAAAGAACGCCAACCGCCGGGCCCGGATCTCCGTCAAGCTGGTGAGCGAGGCGGGTGTGGGCACCGTGGCGGCGGGTGTGGCCAAGGCGGGGGCCCAGGTGGTGCTTATCTCCGGCTGGGACGGGGGCACAGGGGCGGCTCCCCGCACCTCTATCCATCACGCCGGACTGCCCTGGGAGCTGGGGCTGGCGGAGACCCACCAGACCCTGATCCAGAACGGCCTGCGCTCTCGGGTGGCGCTGGAGACAGACGGTAAGCTGATGACCGGCCGGGACGTGGCCATTGCCTGTATGCTGGGGGCGGAGGAGTTCGGCTTTGCCACCGCGCCCTTGGTCACTCTGGGCTGCGTGATGATGCGGGTGTGCAATTTGGACACCTGCCCCGTGGGGGTGGCCACTCAGAACCCCGAGCTGAGAAAGCGGTTCCAGGGCAAGCCGGAATACGTGGTCAACTTCATGCGCTTCATCGCCCAGGAGCTGCGGGAGCACATGGCAAAGCTGGGGGTGCGCACAGTGGACGAGCTGGTGGGCCGCACCGACCTGCTGAAAAAGCGGAACAGGCCAGCGGATGGCCGGGCCGCCGCCGTGGATCTGTCCGCCATCCTGGACAACCCTTATACAGGGGACAGGTACAAGACCCATTTCGACCCCGCCGATGTGTACGACTTTAAATTGGAGGACACCGTGGACCAGTCCGTCCTGCTGGCCAAGCTGGGCGGGGCGCTGAAAAAGGGGAGAAAAGCCCAGATTTCCCTGCCCGTTACCTCTACCGACCGGGCGGTGGGAACCATATTCGGCTCGGAGATTACCCGCCTCCATGGCCAGAAGCTGGAGGAGGACGCTTTCACCATCCACTGTACCGGCGGCGGAGGCCAGTCCTTCGGCGCTTTCATCCCTCGGGGACTCACCCTGGAGCTGGAGGGGGATGCCAACGATTATTTTGGCAAGGGGCTGTCCGGCGGAAAGCTGGCGGTGTATCCGCCCAAAACCGCCCGGTTTGCGGCGCAGGACAACGTCATCATCGGCAATGTGGCGCTGTACGGCGCCACCTCTGGCAAGGCCTTTATTGCGGGCAAGGCCGGAGAGCGGTTTTGCGTGCGCAACTCTGGGGCCGTGGCCGTGGTGGAGGGCGTGGGCGGCCACGGCTGTGAGTACATGACCGGGGGCCGGGTGGTGGTGCTGGGGGAGACAGGTAAGAACTTTGCCGCCGGTATGTCGGGGGGCGCGGCCTACGTCTGGGACCCCCGGCGGGACCTGTACCTGCGGGTGAATAAGGAGCTTGTGTCCATGGAGCCGGTGACAGAAAAGCATGATCTGGAGGAGCTGCGGGCCCTCATCGCCCAGCATGTGGCCGCCACCGGCTCGGCCAGAGGCAGGGCCATCCTGGAGGAGTTCGACAGCGCCGCCGCCAGCTTCAAGAAAGTCTTGCCCCGCGACTATGACCGTATGCTCCGGGCCATAGCCCAGTGCGAGGAGCGGGGTATGAACCGTGATGAGGCGGAGATGGAGGCGTTTTACGCCGTGACGGGAGGTAAGTGATCATGGGAAAGCCCATCGGATTTTTAGAATTCAGCCGCCAAGGCTGCCCCGGCCAGCCGCCGTTGGAGCGGATCCGCCACTGGAACGAGTTCCATGTCCTGCTTTCGGAGGAGGAGCGGCGACGCCAGGCAGCCCGGTGCATGGAGTGCGGCGTGCCCTTCTGCCAGTCCGGGGTGGAGCTGGGGGGGATGTTCACCGGCTGTCCCCTCCACAACCTGGCGCCCGAGTGGAACGACTTGGTGTATACCGGGAACCTGGGACAGGCCCTGGCCCGCCTCACCAAAACCAACAGCTTCCCGGAATTCACGGGCCGGGTGTGCCCCGCCTTGTGCGAGGCGGCCTGTACCTGCGGCCTCCATGGGGAAGCGGTTGCCATTCGGGACAACGAGCTGGCCATCGTCGAGGCGGGCTTCGCGTCCGGGCTTATGGTGCCCAGGCCGCCCAAGGTGCGCACGGGGAAAATGGTGGCCGTGGTGGGGTCAGGGCCGGCGGGGCTGGCCGCCGCCCAGCAGCTCAACCGCCGGGGACACGCTGTCACCGTATTCGAGCGGGACGACCGGCCGGGAGGTCTTTTGATGTACGGCATTCCAAACATGAAGCTGGAAAAACACATCGTACGGCGCAGGGTGGAGCTGATGGCGGCGGAGGGGGTGGAATTACGTACCGGCTGCGACGTGGGCCGGGATGTGCCTGCCCAGTGGCTGCTGGAGGAGTACGACGGGGTGATTCTGTGCTGCGGGGCGAAAAAGCCCCGGTCCCTTCCTGTGGCTGAGGGAATTGAGGGCGTGCATTACGCTGTGGATTTCCTCACCTCCACCACCAAGTGCCTGCTGGACGCCGGCTTGGCTAAAGGGACCTATATCGATGCTGAGGGCAAGGACGTGGTGGTTGTGGGGGGCGGCGACACGGGCAACGACTGCATGGGCACTGCCATCCGGCATGGCTGCCGCTCCGTGGTCCAACTCGAGATGATGCCCAAGCTGCCGGACACGCGGGCGGACAGCAACCCCTGGCCCCAATGGCCCCGTGTCTGCAAGACCGACTACGGTCAGGAGGAGGCCGCCGCTCTGTTCGGGGCCGATCCCCGCCGGTACCAGACCACGGTGAAGGAGTGCCGTACAGACAAAAATGGGGCGCTGGCCTCCATCGTCACCGTCAGACTGGAGCCGAAAGAGAAAGACGGACGGCGGGTGATGGCGGAGATCCCAGGATCGGAGGAGGAACTACCCTGTCAGCTGTTGCTCATCGCTGCGGGTTTTCTGGGGCCGGAGGACTACGCCGCCGACGCTTTCGGCGTGAGCCGGGACGGGCGGTCCAACGTATCCACCGCCCCCGGGAGCCACGCCACGGGAGTGGAAAAGGTATTTGCCGCCGGCGATATGCGCCGGGGCCAGTCCCTGGTGGTGTGGGCCATCGCCGAGGGCCGGACCGCCGCCCGGGAGGTGGACAAATACCTAATGGGGTACAGCAATCTGGACTGACTGTCCCTCCTCTCGAAGACGAAAGGCATATTTGTGTTGCTGCACTGGCGTAAAAGTATTTGGATTGCCTATTAAAATGAATTTTGCCCTTGACATACGGCGGAGTCGGGGCTATACTGCCCCCATCAGGCAAAGGCGCCGGAGGTCTTCAACGCCCCCGGCGCCGTCCCTGTTTCATGCGAGGAGTGCGGCTGTGAAAAACGCGTCCCCCGCTTAAAAATGCTTTCAGCCGGACCCGCAATGGGTCTGCCGGCGTGACATGGAGGAATGACAATGGAAAAGCAAACGCTGCTCTACGAGGGCAAGGCCAAAAAGGTCTACACCACTGAGGACCCCGAACTGCTCATTGTGTCCTACAAGGACGACGCCACCGCGTTTAACGGCCTAAAGAAGGGGATCATCCAGGGGAAGGGGGCCATCAACAACCGAATGAGCAATCTGCTGATGGGGGAGCTGGAGCGGCAGGGCGTGCCTACCCATCTTGTGGAGGAGCTGAATGAGCGGGAGACGCTGGTGAGGCGGGTGTCCATTGTGCCCCTGGAGGTCATTGTGCGCAATCTGGCCGCCGGCTCCTTCTCCAAGCGGTACGGCGTGGAGGAGGGCGTGGTTTTTAGCGAGCCCGTTTTGGAGTTTTCCTATAAAAATGACGAGCTGGGCGACCCGCTGCTCAACGACGACCACGCTGTGGCGCTGAAGCTGGCCACCCGGGAGGAGCTGGCCCTTATTCGGGCATACGCACTGAAGATCAACCAACTGCTTCGGGCGGTATGGGCGGATAAGGGGATCATCCTGGTGGACTTTAAGGTGGAATTTGGCCGTTTGGCGGATGGAACCGTCGTGCTGGCGGATGAGATCAGCCCCGATACCTGCCGGCTGTGGGATGCTGAGACCCGGGAAAAGCTGGACAAGGACCGCTTCCGCCGGGATCTGGGCGGCGTGGAGGAGGCCTACCGCCAGGTGATGGAGCGGCTGGCCGGCGGCCGGTGACCTGCGAAAGGGCGGAAAAGAACGCAGACAACAGATAGGCGGCACCGCACAATGCCATCGGCGGCGCTCCGCGAGGCATTTGCACCAGATATTCCCCGCAATTTCTGAAGAAAAATTTTCGGGATTGCGTCTTGGTTCTGGCGCGAAAGCCTTCGCGGGCCGCTCCGGCTTTACTGTGCGGCGCCGCCTATGGCAATATGTGCATAATTATCTTGTGTTTTGCCGGTATTTGCTTTATAATGTAAAAAGAGCCCGGATTCAGGGCTTTCATTTTATGAAGGAGGAGGCGAGAGGAGAAAAATGGCAGCGGAAAATGTCATTGAGATGCTCCACATCACCAAGGAGTTTCCCGGCATCATTGCCAACGATGATATCACCCTCCAGCTCCGCCGGGGGGAGATCCACGCCCTTCTGGGGGAGAACGGGGCAGGAAAGTCTACACTGATGAGCGTCCTGTTCGGCCTGTACCAGCCGGAGAAGGGGGTTATCAAGAAAAACGGCCAGGAGGTCAAAATTCACGACCCCAACGACGCCACCGCCCTGGGTATCGGCATGGTCCACCAGCACTTCAAGCTCATTGAGGTGTTCACGGTGCTGGACAACATCATTCTGGGGGCGGAAACGACCAAAATGGGCTTCCTCCAGAAGCGGGAGGCCCGGGCTAAGGTGGAGGCCCTGTCCCAGCGCTACGGCTTGAAGGTGGACTTGGACGCCAGGGTGGAGGACATCACCGTGGGGATGCAGCAGCGGGTGGAGATCCTCAAGATGCTCTACCGGGACAATGAGATCCTCATTTTCGACGAGCCCACCGCCGTGCTGACCCCCCAGGAGATCGACGAGCTGATGGCCACCATGAAGGAGTTTGCCAAGGAGGGCAAGTCCATCCTGTTCATCTCCCACAAGCTCAACGAGATTATGGCGGTGTCCGACCGGGTGACGGTGCTGCGCAAGGGCAAATGCGTGGGCACCGTGGACACCAAGGATACGGACAAGCAGTCTCTGTCCAACATGATGGTTGGCCGCCCGGTGCAGCTGGAGGTGACCAAGGCCCCCGCCCAGCCGGGTGCGCCGGTGCTGGAGGTGCGGGACCTGTGCGTTCCCTCTAAAATCCACAAAAAAAACGCCGTGAACCACGTCTCCTTTGAGGCCAGGGCGGGGGAGATCCTGTGCATCGCTGGAATCGACGGCAATGGCCAGACCGAGCTGGTCTACGGCCTGACAGGGCTGGAGAAGAGCTCCGGCGGCACCGTGACCCTGTGCGGGGAGGATATCTCTCACGCCTCCATCAGGCACCGGGGAAACAATATGAGCCACATTCCCGAGGACCGGCACAAGCACGGCCTGGTGCTGGACTTCTCTCTGGAGCAGAACCTGGTGCTCCAGCGGTTCAGCGAGAAGAGGTTCCAGACCCACGGCTTTATCAACCGGGGGGCGGTGCGGGAGTACGCCGGACAGCTCATTAAGCAGTACGACGTGCGGTCCGGCCAGGGGCCCGTGACCATGGCCCGCTCCATGTCCGGCGGCAACCAGCAGAAGGCCATCATCGCCCGTGAGGTGGACCGGGAGAAGCCGCTGATCGTGGCCGTCCAGCCCACCCGGGGCCTGGACGTGGGGGCCATCGAGCACATCCACGGCCAGCTGGTGGCGGAGCGGGACAAGGGCCGCGCCGTGCTGTTGGTGAGCCTGGAGCTGGACGAGGTAATGAGCCTGTCCGACCGCATCCTGGTGATGTATGAGGGTGAGATCGTGGGCGAGCTGGATCCTAAGCAGACCACCGTCCAGGAGCTGGGTCTTTACATGGCCGGGGCCAAACGAACGGATCAGAATGGGAAGGAGGAGAAGGGAGCATGACGATAAGATATCCGAATCTCTTCCAGATCTATACAGGAGAGGGGGACGCGGACGCATGAAAATCCAGGGGAAAACTCTGCTGCAGAAAGACGGGACAAAGACCGTGCTGGCGTCCCTGCTTTCCATCGTCATCGGGCTGGTGGTGGGCAGCCTCCTGGTGCTGATGGTGGGCCTGTTCAGCGACAATCTGGGCCTGTCCAGCGCCTGGGAGGGCATCCAGCTCATTTTCTTCGGCATACTCAGCACCGGTCGAAACACGGTGGGTACGCTGACCTGGGGGTTCAACCCCCAGAGCATTGGCAACATGCTCTTCCGGGCCACGCCGCTGATCCTCACCGGCCTGTCCGTTTCGGTGGCGTTTAAGACGGGCCTGTTCAACATCGGCGCGCCTGGCCAGTACCTGATGGGCACCATGGCGACCCTGGCCATCGCCCTGGGCATCCCGTCCTCCGCGCTGCCCGGCCCGGTGATCTGGCTGCTGGCCTTCTTGGGCGGTATGCTGGCGGGGGGCCTGTGGGGCTGTATCCCCGGTCTGGTAAAGGCGTTCCTCAATATCAACGAGGTGCTGGCCTGCATCATGACCAACTGGATTGCCGCCAACCTGGTGACCTGGTTTTTCGACGCAACCAAGGTGTTTCAGAACACGGTGGAAAACACAAAGAGCAGCTACGTTTACAAGACCGCCTATGGCCGGACCATGGTGGATGGGGCCTGGACCTATGTGGACGGCAACGGCGTACAGACCGCCAAGCTGGGGTTGGACAAGCTCTTCCCCGGTTCTCAGGTCAACGGGGGCATCCTCATTGCGGTTCTCATCGCCGTGGGCGTGTACATCCTCATGACCAAGACCACGCTGGGCTATCAGCTCAAGGCCTGTGGGGCCAACCGCCACGCCGCCCGGTACGCCGGGATTAATGACAAGCGGAATATCGTGCTGTCCATGGCCATCGCCGGGGCGCTGGCCGGGGCGGGCGCGGCGCTATATTACCTGTCCGGCAACACGGAATTCTATTGGCACACCTATCAGACCCTGCCCGCCACCGGCTTCAACGGCATTCCCGTGGCCCTGCTGGCGGCCAATAACCCCATTGGCGTTATCTTTACCGGCTGCTTCATGTCCATGCTGAACATTGTGGGGCTGCAGCTCACCAATCTGACCGCGTATAACGAGTACATCACCGATGTCATCATCTCCGTGATCGTCTACCTGAGCGCCTTCTCTCTGCTCATTAAGATGCTGCTGAGCGCCCGCAAGAAGGACAAGCCGGCCCAGGCCGCCGCAGACGGCCCGGTGCAGGACGGGCCCGCGGGGGAGGTCTCCACTGAGAAAGGAGGGGAGCAGGCATGACGTTTTTGATTCAGCAGACCCTGCTCTACGCCGTTCCGCTGATGATTGTGGCGCTGGCCGGTGTGTTCGCGGAGCGCAGCGGTATCATCAACCTGGCGCTGGAGGGCATTATGATCTTCGGCGCTTTCATAGGAGTTCTCTTTGTTCGGCTTATGCAGGGCACCGCCCTCTTCCACGATGCTTTCGCCGCCAAGGATTGGCTGACCCTCCAGGGCCTGGAGCTGCTGGCCATGCTGGCCGCCGGAGTGATGGGCGCGGTGTTCTCCCTGCTGCTGTCCTTCGCCTCGGTGAACCTGAAGGCGGACCAGACCATCGGCGGTACGGCGCTGAACCTGATGGCGCCCGCCCTGGTGCTCTTCCTCATTCGGATCATCGCCAACCAGAACACGCTGGGAATGGCGGACGGCAGCGATGCCGCCAGCTGGTTCATGATCAAAAAGAGCACCTTCGGCATCGACCGCAAAACGGATCTGGGATTCTTGGGGGAGACCTTTATCAACAAGGTGTATCTGGCCACCTATGTGTGCATCCTGTTGTTCATTGTGCTGTCCATCCTGCTCTACAAAACCAGATTTGGACTGCGCCTGCGTTCCTGCGGCGAGAATCCCCAGGCGGCCGATTCCCTGGGCATCAACGTGTACAAAATGCGGTATGCGGGCACCACCATCTCCGGGGTGCTGGCGGGTATGGGCGGCTTTGTCTATGCCCTGACCACCGCCAACTGCGCCTCAACCGGCGATGTGGCTGGCTTCGGCTTCCTGGCCCTGGCCGTCATGATCTTCGGCAACTGGAAGCCGCTGAATATCGCCGGGGCGGCTCTGCTCTTCGGCCTGTTCAAGTGCATCGCCGCCTCCTACGCCTCCATCGACATCAACGGGGATGGGGTGTGCCTGCTGGCCAACGCCCCCATCAGCTCCCATGTCTATCGGATGCTGCCCTACCTCATCACCCTGGTGGTGCTTGCCTTCACCTCTAAGAAGTCTCGGGCTCCCAAGGCGGAGGGTGTCCCTTACGACAAGGGACAGCGCTAAAAGAACTTTGCGCCGCCTCAAAAGGCGGGTAGTCATTGACGAGTTCTCGCCCGACGACGAAAGAATAGCTGAAAAAACGCCCCGCCGAACAAGGATCACCCCGCACAAGGACAACAACTGAATAGCCGTTTAGAGCATTATAAAGAGCAACAACCGCCCGTTTATGGTTGTTGCTCTTTGTGTTGGAAACAGGAAAAACAGTCCTGCCCTTTTGCCTGACACTGAGGAAACAGAAAATTGGTAAAAGGCGCTCGACGTATTAAATGATTCAAGGTATAATAGCATTGTTCTCAAAAATGGCAGATTCTTAAAAAGCAGCAAGCTTTCAAATATACTGGTCGGCAATAGGAGAAAATTCATATATGGTACTCTCGTATTTGATTATAGAAGTGTTAAAAAGACATTCATCCGAAAAAAAGCAGCATGATACGCATCCGCTCAATCAGAAGGAAATATTTCATTTCCTCCAAGAGGATTACACAGATATAGGAGGCGATTTCAATGACAAAAGGACAAGCGATGAGTATGATATCCGATCTGCTCAGGAAAGAGCGGGTTGACTACCACCTGGAAACCAGGATGGGGGCCGATGGCAAACTTGTAACTCTTGAAGATGTCGACTGCATCCACCTGACATGGTTTTTAGACAATGCCCTGCGGGAACTGCAAATCATCTGTACATTTCGCGATAAGTGGCTGGATATCCTTGGCTTCCCCGACATAAACGGAAATCCTGTCGAGATGTCGGAACGCGGGGCGGAGGAGGTAATTCGATTTTTGAACGAGGTCAACAGCCAGGCCAAGTTTGGCTGCGCGTTCTATCTTGATACGGAGACCCACGACATAGCCTGCGCCGGAAGGATTCCCTATTCTCTGTTGGAGCGGGCGCCGGATTATGTTTTAGAGCAATTCTCAAAATAAACAATAGCCAGCACAACGAAACCAGCCGGCGCAATCATCGGGGGAAACCTGGTCAAGAGCAAAGCGGATTGCAGCATCCAGCGCATCAGGAGAACGGACCCGAAGCTTTCTCAAAACAGCTTTCACCTTAGACCAAAGCTTTTCAATTGGATTGAAGTCCGAACTGTACGCAGGCAAATAAAGAACCTGCGCTCCGGCGCCACGGAGCAGTTCACTCACTGCTTGGATATGGTGAGTCCTGATGTTGTCCATTACTACAATATCACCTGGGCGGAGAGAAGGAACCAGAACATCTTTCAGGTAAGCCAGGAACTTGTCTCCTGTTGTTCCTCCTTGAAAGGTCGTAAAAGCAAGCTCTCCGTCCAAGCGAATGGAGGATAAAATAGTAGTAGATTTTGGCGTATTCAGCGGCGTGTGATCTACCACACGCTGGCCGCCTTTTCCACGGCCATACCGTCTGACCATATCGATATTCACACCGCTTTCATCCAGAAACACCAGATGTGACGCCTGTGTTTCCTTCGCAAACCCACTCCATTGTTCTCTCTCTGCCCGCACATCGGGGACGCTCCTGTTCTGAAGCGTGGATCATCTTCTTTTTGCGCCGGTATCCCATTGCCTGAATTCCCCGCCGTACCGTTTCAATTCCGACTGGAAGGTTCAATTTGTCTACGATTTCTGCCAGGGTGATATCTGGTTGTTCATCTATTGCCCTTGCTATTTTTCTCAAATCTTCCTGTGTCAGCACTCGCTTGCGCCCTCTTTCCCTGACACGCAAATCTACACTCCCTGTTTTGGCTTTTTGCTCCGCAAGCCGGTATACGGTTGGCACGGATACTCCGTATGCCAATGCTACCCCCTTGGCATCATGTGTTTTCTCATATGCTTCTACCAGTAAATTCCGGGCTTTGTTATGCGGCATCTTCCTCACCTCACTGCTATTCTACCTCATTCCTCGTTTTATTGATATTTCGGAGAATTGCTCTAGTTTTTTTCTCGAAAGTAATGCGGAGGATGAAGCCCTGGAAAGCCTGATGACGTTCAAAGAAAAATGGGGGGAAAGCAGTACCCCTCCTGTGTGAAAAGCTGGGAGGATAATTGGGATATTTTGAGCACCTTTTTCGCATATCCTCCCGAGATTCGGAAAATCATATACACGACCAATATCATTAGAGGGCCTCAACCGCCAGTTCCGCCAGATTACCAAGAACAAGCCCAGCTTCACCAGCGATGATTCCCTGCAAAAGATGCTCTACCTGACCGGCAGGAAAATTGTCGGGCACTGGACCGCCAGATGTCGAAATTGGGACATGGTTTTGGCCCAGCTCCAGCTCATGTTCCAGGACCGCCAGACCGCCTGAACCCGGCCTGCCCCTAGTGTTTCCGGGACGAGAAACGGCATTCACGTTGCGCATGCATGCCGTCCCTCATCCCGGAACACGGGTGGGTAAGCCTGGTTAAGCTGGGCTGGGCATCGTGCGTCATATCACCCTGTTTGACGAGGATTTTAAGAAAAACCACCCGGAGATCCCCGTAGAAAAGCGTTCCGATAATCCTGACGCGGACAAGGAGCTTGGAGATGCGAAGACCCTTCTGCCTGTCCTGCGGGACTTCCAAGACGCCCATCCCTCGCTACGTTACGCCACCTTCCTGGGTGACGCCGCCTTTGACTCCTATGAGCTGTATGGCGCACTGCTGGGGAATATGGGTTCCAACGAGCGGTAATCCCCATCAGCCCGCGTAACGCTTCCAAGGCCCGCCCCGCTGATTTGAATGAGCACGGCATCCCTCTTTGCTCCCGAGACAACATCCCCATGACCTTTCACAGCGTTTGCCGGGGCAAGAACCGCTCTATGCGTTTCAAATTTATCTATCCAAAGACCCAACGCATCAAGTCCCACAATGGTGTCACCTGGCGCTGCCGCTGTGACCAGCCCTGCTCCTCCTCCCCCTATGGGCGGTGCGTTTACATCTACCCAGATACCGGCAAGCGCCTTTACCCGGGTATCCTCTGCGGTTCTGACCACTGGCGCAGACTCTGCATCCAAAGGGTTTCGGTGGAACGTTCCGTCGGCTCCTTCATGTCTGTGCTTGGCGTGGCCCATCGAAAGACCGCCAACACCGCCACTTCTAAGGCTGACATCTTCCTTGCCGGCATCATCCAGCTCCTTTGCATCCTTCTCGCCGTGTCAGCGCCAGTGATAAAATGTAAGAAAACGCCGAGGAAAAAATGTAATTATGTGGCGGAGAGGAGGGAAAAAAG